>Ga0308159_1000298_pt1 | contig 140183 bp, 139 predicted proteins | sample PhyCR1_FD_201040 | JGI IMG/M metagenome (GOLD analysis project Ga0308159, IMG submission 201040) | Phyllosphere microbial communities from UC Gill Tract Community Farm, Albany, California, United States - DLSLC.R1 | ecosystem: Host-associated > Plants > Phyllosphere > Unclassified | place...
CAGAGAATGGGCGGCTTCCGCGTCCGCGCGAAACGGACGATATCGTGTACGGTCAGGAAATAATGCGCATAGCCGCACCGGCGGATGAGCGCGAGTTCCTCGTCCAGCAGCGCGCGCAGCTTGGCGGGCACGCCATTCGGATAGCGCTCGGCGGCTTCGCGCCGGACCAGTTCCTCCAGCCAGTCCTGTGCATCCCACCCTCGCGGGATCGGCTCGTCGGGATATTGGTAGGAGATGTGATCCAGCCGGAAGGCGATCCGGTCGAGGATCGCCCTGCTCTGCGCCACCGCGTCCGGCCGGTCGGCGAACAGGCGCACCATCTCGGCACCGGGTTTCAGATGCCGCTCGGCATTGGCCGCCAGCCGCCGCCCCCCGGTACGGACGGTCAGCCCTTCGCGGATGCAGGTCAGTATATCCTGTACCGGACGGTCGGCGGGTGAGGCGGACAGCGAATCGGTGGTGGCGAGCAGGGGGACGCCCCGCGCCCCGGCCAGCGCGGCATGGGCCATCAGCCGCCGCCGGTCCGCCCCCGATCGTGGCATGGTCACGCCCAGCCAGACCCGCCCCGGCGCCGCCGCCACCAGCCGGTCGAGCGTCGCCGCCAGCCCCGGATCGGCGCGCCTCGGGGGCAGCATCGCGTCCGTCATCGGCTCGCAGGGCCGTGCGCTCGACTGGGGGAGCGCGATCAGCAGCAGATCCTCGGCATGACGGGTCAGGTCGCCCAGCCCCAGGATGCAGCCGCCCTTGCGTGCGCGCTTGTTGCCCGTCGTGAGCAACCGGGTCAGCCGCCCCCAGCCCGTCCGGTCGACCGGATAGGCGACGATGTCCGGCGTCCCATCGGCAAAGACCAGGCGCGCGCCGACGACCAGTTCGAACGGCGGCATCCGGTCGCCCAGCTTCTCGCGGATTTCCCGCAGCGCCCGGTGTGCCCGCACCACCCCCGCCACCGTGTTGCGGTCGGCAATGCCGATTCCGTCCAGCCCCAGCAGGATCGCCTGCCGGACCATCGCTTCCCCCGAACTTGCGCCGTCGAGGAAGGAATAATGCGTCGCCGCGACCAGTTCGGCGAAGTCCGTCACTTAATCCTCCCCTGCAAGGGGAGGGGGACCATGCGGAGCATGGTGGAGGGGGCGTGCGGCAAGGGACGTCCCCAGCGGCACGCCCCCTCCGTCAGCGCTCCGCGCTGCCACCTCCCCGTGCCGGGGAGGATCGTGGCGATATCCCCTCACGCGAACAGCCCGTGGACATACCAGCGCGGCCGCTCGGTCTCGCTGTACAGACCATGGCGGAAGATCCAGAAGCGCCGCCCGCGCACATCCTCGACCCGGTAATAGTCGCGCGTCGGCGGGGACATGTCGGCGCGGCGCCACCATTCGCCCGCGATCCGCTCCGGCCCCTCGGCGCGCGCCACGTCATGCATTTTCCGCCGCCAGCGAAACCGCGCCGGGGGGCCATCCGGCGTTTCGGCGGCGAGCGACTCGATCGGCTGGGGCGGATCGAACAGGTGAATCGGACGCAGGGGCGGCTCCCCCGGCTCGGGCCGGGTCCATTCGGCCTTGGGCGCGGGATCGGTCGCGGGCAGGAGCAGTTCGGCCTGTTCGGGCATATGGCTGTCGCGTGGATGGATCCGCCGCACCCGCTCGCGCCCCAGCCGTGTGCCCAGCCGGTCGATCAGCGCCGCCACCGCCTCCGACTTGGCCTCGCCGCCCTCCAGCCGAAGCTGCACCGCGTCCAGCTTTTCGGCGAGCCCCACATCCAGCCGGATCAGGTCGTATCCGAAACCGGGGTCGAGCGGATCGGCCAGCGCCTCGATCCGCTCGCGGAACAGCCGGAGCAGCACGGCGGGATCGCGGGTCGGCTGCCCCGTCTCGACCCGCAGATGCTGCACCTCGCCATCCGAACGGAACAGCCGCGCGTCCCAGCGTCGCCCGCCCTCGTGCCGCTCCTCCAGCGCGCGCACCGCTTCCCCCGTCAGTTCCTCCAGCACGCCCAGCATATGCTCGGTCCGCGCCACCGGCTCGGCAAAGCGCCGCTCCACGCCGATCGGCGCAGCCACGACGCGCGGGGTCAACGGGCTGTCCTCCTCCCCGGTCAGCCGCCGGAGCGCGGTCGCCGCCTCCCGCCCGAAGCGCGCCGCGATCGTCGCCATCGGCCGCGCCAGCACCTCGCCGACCGATTTCAATCCCGCCGCGATCAACGCCGCGCTGGCATCCTCGTCCAGTTCCAGCGCGGCGACGGGCAGGCGGCGGATCGCTCCCATCTCGTCGGGCGCCGGTGCCCCCGCATGGCGCGCCAACGCCCGCGCCGCCTCCGGCGTGTCGGCATAGGCCAGCCGCACGGTCAGGCCCCGCCGCGCCATCCGCGTCTCGATATCCTCGGCAAGGCCCCGCTCGCCGCCGAACAGATGATCCGCGCCGCCCGAATCGAGCACCAGCCCCTGCGGCGGGTCGAGCGCCACCGCCGGGCTATAGCGCCGCACGCCCTCGGCCAATCTCTCCAGCCAGTCGGCATCGGCGGCAGGATCGTGCGGGTAAATCTCGACCTCGGGCACCCGCGCGCGCGCATCGGCCAGCGTCAACCCGACCGACAGCCCAGCCGCGGCCGCCGGGGCGTTGAGGGCGGCGAGGCGAATCGCGCCGCCGACCGATTCGGCAAAGGCGATCGGCGCCTCATCCCGCGCCACGAACAGGTGCGGGCGGCGCGCCCGCAACCGCTCGATCGGCAACCAGGGGAAGACGAGCGCCAGATAGCGGCGCGGGATCGAAGCTTTGCGTGTCACGGTTCCACTCCACGCGCCACCGGGCGCCCGCAGGCCCTCCCCTTCGGCGCAGCAATTCCAGATCATAGGCCGGTACTCCCGGCGCGTCGGCCGCCAGCGCCCGCGAGGGGGCCGACGCGACCGACCAGCGGGTCGCCGCTGCGCTGGGCACGACCTGCCCCCCGACGCGCAGCACCAGCATCAGCACGCCCGAGGCTTCGGCCGCCAGCATCAGCCGCCGCGACGCGGTGAGGTCCAGCCCGCGCATCGCCCCCCAGCCCTCCGCGATCACCGTGCCCAGCCCCGGACAGCGCGCGCCATCGGCGGCCGCGCGCAACAGCGCGGCATCGTCGGCGACCACCACCACGACCAGATCGGCGGGATCGAGCCCCATCGCGACCAGCCCCGGCCCATGGAGTCGCCCGCCCTGCCGCTCGGCCGCCTCGGTGCGCAGCCACAGGATCGGCCGCGCCCCCACCGTCAGCGCACAGCCCAGCGCCAGCCCCGCGCCGCTTGCCGCCTCTTCCAACGAAAGCGCATGGATTTCATGGAGTTGTGCAACGGCCAGCCGCAGCTCGAAGCCCCGCCCCGACTCCACCCCGCCATCCGTACCTTCCGCCACCAAAGCGGCGGCGCGGCGCAGACGGTCGATCAGGGCGAAGGGCTCCTCCATATATGTTCTTGTAATGTTCTATGATCGGAGTCGCCAGCCGTAAAAAAATTGAAAAAAGTGCTTGCCGGATTCGAAACCCACATCTAATAGCCCGCCTCACCCCAGCCGGTCAGCCGGTTCGGAACGCCAGAGCGGGCGTAGCTCAGGGGTAGAGCACAACCTTGCCAAGGTTGGGGTCGAGGGTTCGAATCCCTTCGCCCGCTCCAGCGATTCCCAAGATGGAATCGCCCTCGTCGTAAAGCGACGCTATCATCCTTCCCTCATGTCCCTATCAGCTGCTGATTTCGGGATTACGCTTCCATGTCTGGTGATTTAGCGCCTTCACGCGGGGCGCAAAGACGCGGTGGAACTGGTTCAGGCGAGTCGCCAGCCATTCATGCTGGCGTGGCCAGTCTGCCTGATCCTCGGGATCGGTGTCATGCAGAGCCACCGAAATGCGGGTGTCGCGCCCTTCGGGCAATTCGTCCCAGTCCAGCGTATAGCCCAGTTCGCCTTCGATCTCGAATCGCTGCTGGTGCAGCAGGTGGAAAAACGGCTTGGCATAGGCGTTTGAGATATAAAGTTCGGCGCGCACCTGCCGCTTGGGCCGGGATTGTGAGGCGTTTACCCCAAACCCGCTCCGGCCGACCGAATAGGACATCCAGGATTGCGGCTGGGGCTTGCGTTCCTTGGCCAAAGGACCTCCCTTGGCCATCAGAAGAACGCCAAAAGCGCTCCAATAGGCGAGCTGCATCGATCGGGTCGCGGTCAACGCGGACTCGTCGATCGCGCGGGCCGCCTGGGTGACCAGCTTGTTCCAGTTATTGGGTTTGGACACGATATTGAATCGCGGCGCGGCGGGGGACTCGCCGATCCGCCAGAGTTCGACCTCGACACCGAAGAAGCGGAATGTCTCGTCGGTGATGCGGTTCAGCCAGTCCAGCGTAGAACGATGCTCCTCGGTAAAGCGAGCGGCGATCCATACGATCGTGACCGCCTCCAACCCCGAGGCATAGGTCAGTAATTGCCCCAGATGCGCATGGTCGGTGCGTTCCAACTGGTTCTCGATCAGCACCCAGGCATTTGTGCCGATGTCCTTGCACAGGATGTCCGCACGAAACGGCCCGACCGCTTTTTCCTGCGCCTCCAGCTCCAGTTCGAGTCCCAGCGTTTCGGCCAGGATCACCAGATTTTCTTCTCGTGCCAGCCACGGCGTAAAGTCGGACGACTCGCTCAACCAGATGTTGCGAAGGTCTACCTTGGCCAAATGCCCGAGATGATAGTTGCTCAACCGCTTGCTCCGCTTATATCCATTTCAAGGAAACAGAAGATGCCCGTCAGACGCAATCGTCATCGTCATCAACCAGCTGTACGCGGGTAATCATGCCCATCCGCCCCGCCCTTCGCCAAGACCATGCCGCCATCGCGGCGATCATTCTTCCGGTGATCCGCGCGGGTGAGACCTATGCGCTCGATCCAGCGATGACGCAGGACGCGGCGCTCGCTTACTGGTTTGGTGACGACAAAACGGTCTTCGTGTTCGAAGAGGAAGGCGCCATCCTCGGCACCTATTACCTCCGCGCCAATCAGGCGGGCGGCGGCCGCCATGTCGCCAATGCGGGGTACATGACCGGCCCCGCCGCACGCGGGCGAGGGGTGGCGCGGGCGATGGCCGTGCATTCCTTCGACGAAGCCCGTGCGCGGGGCTTTGCCGCGATGCAGTTCAACTTCGTGGTCGCCAGCAACGCGGCCGCCGTGCATCTGTGGACGGCGCTGGGCTTTGCGACGGTCGGACGGGTGCCGGGGGCGTTCCGGCACCCGCGCCTGGGGCCGGTCGATGCCTTGGTGATGCATCGACCGCTATAGTCACTCCGCCCGCGCGACCTGGAAGCCCGCAAAGGACTGGCTGACCGGCATCAGTTCCAGCCGGTTGATGTTCAGGTGCGGTGGCAGCTCGGCGACCCAGAGCAGGGTCGCGGCGATGTCGTTCGCCGTCATCGGGTCGGAACCGGCATAGAGCGCGTCCGACGCCGCCTGGTCGCCGCCGGTGCGGATGGTGGTAAACTCGGTCTCGACCATGCCCGGCTCGATCGAGGTGACGCGCACCCCCTTGCCGTGCAGGTCGGCGCGTAGGTTCAGCGAGAATTGCTTCACGAACGCCTTGGTCCCGCCATAGACGTTGCCGCCGGTATAGGGATAGTTCGCCGCCACCGAGGACAGGTTGATGATCCCCCCGCGCCGCGCGATCAGGCGGGGCAGCAGCCGGTGGGTGATGGTGATCAGGCCGTCGATATTGGTCGCGATCATCGTGCGCCACTGGGCCAGATCGCTGTCCTGGGCGGGCTTGGTGCCGAGCGCGAGGCCGGCATTGTTGATGAGCAGGTCGATCTCGCCGAATTCCGGCGGCAGGCCGTCCAGCGCGGCGTCGAGCGCCTCCTCATCGGTGATGTCGAAGGCCAGCGGGTGGAACGCATCGCCCAGTTCGTCGGCCAGCGCCTGGAGCCGGTCGGCGCGGCGGCCCGTGCCGATCACCCGCCATCCCGCCGCGACAAAGGCCCGCGCGGTGCCCGCCCCGATCCCGGCGGTCGCGCCCGTCACCAGAACTGTCTTCGTCATCCGTCCAACTCCCTCTCAAGCGGTTCGCCTGCTGGTATCCGGCGGGGCCGGACATGGCAAAGCGTGCGCGATGCACAAGGCGGCAGGACCGGCCTCTGTTCCCACCCCTTACCCAAGTGCACGAAATACCGGGCTTTTCCCGGATGGCCGGGATGCCCGGATGGCGGCATGATCGGCACCGGGAGAAACCAGGCATGGACTATCGATCAGGCCAGCCGCGACGAATCGCCGGGGACCATTGGCGTGGCCCCTTCCCTCGCGCACAGGGCGGGTTGTGCGATTTCCGGCCCGTGCTGACCGGGGCACCGACCAAGGCGGATGGCTCCGCGACGGTCCGCGCCGTCTATCCCAGCCCGGAGGACGAGGCGGTGGACAGCTGGGTCCGGGTCCGTTGGTAGCGCCACGGTTGCGGGGGCCGGATCGCCCTCCCACATAGGCGGGGCGGCCGGTCTGGGGTCGCTTCAGCCAGGACTTTCCATGCCCCGCCGCCTCCGTATCGATTTCGTCTCCGACATTTCCTGCCCCTGGTGCATCATCGGGCTGCGCGGGCTGGAGATCGCGCTGGAGCGATTGGGTGATACGGTCGAGGCGGATATCCATTTCCAGCCCTTCGAGCTGAACCCCGCCATGGCGCCCGAGGGCGAGAATATCGTCGAGCATATCGGCCGCAAATATGGCGCGACGCCCGAACAGTCCGCCGCCAACCGCGCCAATATCCGCGAGCGGGCGGCCTCGGTCGGCTTCACCATGGCGATGGGCAATGATGCGCGCATCTATAACAGCTTCGACGCGCACCGGCTGCTCCATTGGGCGGAGATCGAGGGGCGGCAGGCGGCGCTGAAACACGCGCTGTTCGACAGCTATTTCACGCGTGGCGAGGATATCTCCAGCCATGACGTGCTGATCGCCGCCGTTACCCGCGCCGGGCTGGATGCCGACGAAGCCGCCGCAATCCTGTCGTCCGACCACTACGCCGCCGAGGTGCGCGAGGCGGAGCGGCTGTGGCAGGGGCGCGGCATCCAGTCGGTGCCCGCCATCGTGATCGACAACCGCTATCTCATCTCGGGCGGACAGCCGCCCGAATCCTTCGAGCAGGCGCTGCGCCAGATCGCCGCCGAGCCTGCTGCTGCCTGATTTTTTCGGAAAGGACATCCCCATGGCCGATACCCGTTATGCCAAGACCGAAGACGCCCTCGCGAAACTGACGCCCGAGCAATATCATGTGACGCAAGAGAGCGGCACCGAGCGCCCCGGCACCGGCGAATATCTCCACACCCGCGAGCCGGGCCTGTATGTCGACATCGTCTCGGGCGAGCCGCTGTTCGCGTCGGCCGACAAGTTCGATTCGCATTGCGGCTGGCCCAGCTTCACCCGGCCGATCGAACCCGCCCATGTCAACGAGCTGCGCGACACCACCCACGGCATGGTCCGCACCGAAGTCCGCTCGGCGCATGGCGACAGCCATCTGGGCCATGTCTTCCCCGACGGCCCGCGCGATCGTGGCGGTTTGCGCTACTGCATCAACTCGGCCTCGCTGCGCTTCGTGCCCTTGGGGGATATGGAAGCGCAAGGCTATGGCGAGTACGTGGATCAGGTCCGCGCGGCCGAGCAGGGCTGAGTAATTCCTCCCCGGTACGGGGAGGTGGCAGGGCGCAAGCCCTGACGGAGGGGGGGCTTCCCCATAGGACAGCCTTTGTGATGCCCCCCTCCACCACCGCTTCGCGGCGGCCCCCCTCCCCGTGCCGGGGAGGATTGACGTTTACGGCACCTTTTGCCCGTCCGATCGTTTGGCCTCCGCAACGATAAGGTCCGGGGAAGAGGGGCGATGCTGACGACGATGATCTGGACGCCACTGCTGATGGCGGCCCCGCTGCCGCCCCAGCAGACCACCGATCCCGTGCCGACCGCCGCGCGTGTCACCCCCGATGCCGCCGCCGGGGATACGCAGCGTACGCCCACCCGCCGCCGCCCGGTCCGCCCTTCCGACAGCGCACCCTCGGCGATCACCGCCGACACCCGCCGCACGCCGCCGCCGGGGATCATCGGCGACTGGCACGCAATCCGCACCCGGCTGAACGAACGCGGCATCACTGTCACCGCGCGCTACGCCTCGGAAAGCGCCGCCAACGTCACCGGCGGTCGCAAGACTCTGTTCCGCGAGACGGGGCAGTTCGACGCGGGTGCGCTGTTCGATCTGGAAAAGGTAATGGGGCTGAAGGGCGGCGCGTTTCAGGCCACGCTGACCTATCGTCGCGGTCGCAACCTCAGCGACGATGCGAATCTCGGCACGCTGCAACAGGTGCAGGAGGTCTATGGGCGCGGCCAGACACTGCGCCTGACCCAATTCTGGTACGAACAACGGATCGGCGATCGCTTCGAGCTGAAGCTGGGCCGCACCAATCCGGGCGAGGATTTCGCGATTTTCTCGTGCCACTTCATGAACCTCAGCTTCTGCGGTGCGCAGCCCGGCAATCTGGTCGGCGACTATTGGCAGAACTGGCCGGTCAGCCAGTGGGGGGCGCGGCTGCGCTACGAACCGCGCAACGATCTGTATGTCCAGGGCGCGGTCTATGAGATCAATCCGCGCAACATCGACAATGATTTCTTCATCGGCCACTTCAAGGGCGCGACCGGCGTGCTGGTCCCCGCCGAAGTCGGTTGGATCAACAATGCCAGCGCCGGGCGGATCGGGTCGTACAAGCTCGGCGGCTGGATCGCGACGGCGGATGCGGCGGACGTCTTCCTCGATATTAATCGCCGTCCCATCGCCATCACCGGGCTGGCCCCGCTGGAACGCAGCAGCCGCTACGGCGTCTATATCAACATCCAGCAGCAGCTGACCGGCGAAACCAAGGACGGCAAGGCGGAGAACGGCCTCAGCGTCTTCCTGAACGCGACCCAGGCCGACCGCGCGACCAGCGTCACCGACAACCAGATCGCGGCGGGCCTGTTCTACAAGGGGCTTGTCCCCGCCGTGCCCGGCGACGTGCTGGGCTTCGGCGTGGCGCGAACCCATGTGAACAACCGGGTTGCCGATGGCCAGCGACTCGATCCGACCCGGCCCGCCGTGCAGGGCTCCGAATATGCGGCCGAAGTCTATTACAGCATCCACCCCGCCGAATGGCTGGAGATGCGGCCCAACGTCCAGTTCGTCCACCATCCCGGCGGCTATGCGCAGGCCGATGACGTGACGATCCTAGGGCTGAAGGCCGCCTTCACCCTGTAAGCCTGAGAATTCACGACCCGTTCAATAGGCGGCGCGCAAGGACAGGCGTGCCCAAAGGAGTGATTTGATGATCCGTTCGATGATGGCGTCCGCCCTGCTGGCGCCGACCGCCATGGCGATGGTCGCCGCCCCCGTCCCCGCGCTGGCACAGGCCAATGGCGATCTGGCGGCGGTGCAGCGTCACCTGCAATCGGTGCAGACCATGACCGCCGACTTCACCCAGACCGACCGGGCGGGCAAGGTGCTGACCGGCACGCTGACCATGAAGAAACCGGGCAAGATCCGCTTCCAATATGAAAAGGGCGTGCCCCTGCTGATCGTCGCGGACGGCGGCGCGCTGACCTTCATCGATTATTCGGTCAAGCAGGTTCAGCGCTGGCCGATCAAGAACTCGCCGCTGGGCGTGCTGCTCGATCCTTCCCGTGACATCGGCCGCTATGCCAAGGTCGTGCCCAGCGCCGACCCGCGCCTGCTCTCGGTCGAGGCGAATGATCCCAAGCATCCCGAGTACGGCAAGATCACTCTGGTCTTCGCGCGTGACGCCGCCGCGCCGGGCGGGTTGATGATGCAAGGCTGGGTCGCGCTCGACAGCCAGAACAACCGGACGACGATTCGCCTGTCCAACCAGCGTTTCGGGGTGCCGGTCGACGACAAGGCGTTCCGATTCAACGACCCACGGAGGACCCCGACCCGTAACTGAACGCTGGCGGGTCGTTTCATTCATCCGGGCGACAGGTTCGCTGCCCTATCAAGGTGTTGCGGTTGAGGGGCGTTCGAGATTCCCCCCTGTTGCTCGAACAAGCACCCTCATCCCGCCTGCGTGACGAACGCTAGGTCGGCCCTCGCTCCATGCCCCCGGAGCGGGGGCCTTTCCTTTTGTTCATCCCTCCCCTTGCAGGGGAGGAATGGGGGTCAGGTAATCTTGTCTCACCCCCCTGCCCCCGCTACATCGCGTTTCGTGAAAATCGCCTCCTGGAACATCAATTCGGTGCGTTTCCGCGCCGCGATCGTCGAGCAATTCCTGACGGAGGCCGCACCCGATGTGCTGTGTCTGCAGGAGACGAAGGTGGTCGATGACGACTTCCCCTTCGACCTGTTCCGGTCGCTGGGTTACGACCACATCATCATCCACGGCCAGCGGATGCACCACGGCGTCGCCATCGTGGCGAAGGTGCCGATCACCGAGGACGACCGCCTCGACTGGCAGGCCAATGCCGAGGCGCGGCATGTCGGCATCCGGTTGCCGAACGGGGTGCGGCTGGAGAATGTCTACATCCCGGCGGGCGGCGACGTGCCCGACCGTGAAGTGAACCCAAAATTCGGCCAGAAGCTCGATTTTCTCGGCCGTATGATCGAATGGTCGGGCCAGCTCGATTGTCCGACGATCCTGACCGGCGACTTCAACATCGCGCCACTCGAATCGGACGTGTGGAGCCACAAGCAGCTGCTCGACGTGGTCAGCCATACCCCGATTGAGGTCGAGACGCTGGCCAGGCTCCAGGCGTCGAACGACTGGGTCGACCTCGGCCGCCACTTCATCCCCGCGCCGCAGCGTCTCTATACCTGGTGGAGCTACCGCGCGAAGGACTGGGCGGCGTCGGATCGCGGGCGGCGGCTCGACCATATGTGGGCGACCCGCGACGTGGCCGAAAAGGCGGTGTCGCATCAGGTGTTCGAGCCGTGCCGCAGTTGGCTGAAACCCTCCGACCATATCCCGATCATGACGGAATTCGATTTTTGAGCCTTCCCGACTCCAAGGCGGCGGCGCGTGCAATCGATGCGCTACGCCGGGGCTGGCCGATCGCGATTGCGGGCCAGGCGCTGCTCGCGGTCGAGACGGCCGATCCGTTGCGCCTCGCCGCCTTCGATCCCGAGGCCCGTGCGCCCGTCCTGATCTCCGCCGGTCGCGCCGCGACGTTGAAGCTGACCAACCAGCTGGAGGCGGCCGATCCCGACGCCGCCGTGCTGGTCGAGCGCGCACCCTGGGTCGACTTCGCCGCCGCCACCGCGCTGGCCGACCCGCAATTCGACCTGGCGACCCCGCTCAAGGGTCCGTTCCGCGCCCTCCCCCTGCCCGATCCGGCGGTCGCGGCGGCGGCGATCCGGTTCGCGCGGATCGCCGGGATGCTGCCCGCCTTCTTCGTCGGCGGAACTGGCGTGGAGGCGGCGATTTCGCTCGCCGACATCGCCGCACACGAAGATGCCGAGGCGCTGGCCATCGCCACCCGCGCCCGCCTGCCCGTGGCAGGGGCGGAGGATGCGGAGATCGTCGCCTTCCGCTCGCCCCATGCGGCGGGCGAGCATGTCGCGCTGCTGATCGGCCAGCCCAACGGCCAGCCGCCGCTGGTGCGGCTGCATAGTGAATGCCTGACCGGCGATGTGCTCGGCAGCCTGAAATGCGATTGCGGGCCGCAGCTTCATGCCGCGATCCATGCCATCGCCGAGTCGGGTTGGGGGATCCTGCTCTACCTGCGGCAGGAGGGGCGTGGGATTGGGCTGGTCAACAAACTGCGCGCATACCAGCTCCAGGATCAGGGCTTCGACACGGTCGACGCCAATACGCGGCTCGGCTTTGCGATCGACGCCCGCGACTTCGGCGTGGCGGCGCGGATGCTGACCCTGATGGGACAGGACACAGTGCGGCTGCTGACCAACAATCCGGCCAAGGTCGCGGGGCTGAACGCGGCGGGGGTGCAGGTGATCGAGCGGGTCGCGCACAGCCTGCCGCCCAATCCGCACAACGAACGCTATCTCGCCACCAAGCGGGATCGGACGGGGCACCAGCTTTAAGGAGCGTGTCGCGCTTTTTCAGAAGAATGGTTCACGCGGAGACGCGAAGACGCGGAGATGAATGGGTCGGGGCCAAGTTGAGACACTCTCACCTTGGTTGCGATAAGAGGGCCGCTATCGCGGCAAGCCAGACACCTCCGCGTTCTCCGCGCCTCCGCGCGAACATCATCCTTGTCTTCTAAACCTTATCCCCGCCGCGCGATCCCTTGCGCGATGATCGTCGCCTCCGCCTCGGCCAGGACCGCCCCGGCATTGCCCGGTGCCATCACCGCGCGTTCGGCCGCCCGGATACGCGCCATCGCGCGCGCCAGCATCGCAGGGGTCCAGCGGCGCAGCGCGCGCGCCGTCTTCGCCTCGTCGCGGAAGAAGACGCGGTGGCGCTTCATCACCGCCTCGACCGGTTCGCCCGCATCCATATCGGCACGCATCTCGGCCAGCACGACCAGCCGCCGGGCCAGCGCGCGCAGCCAGGGAATCGGCGAGGCCCCGCCCTCATCGAGCAGCGCCAGTTCGCCGCCCAGATCGCCCACGCGCCCCTCGACCACGGCTTCGACCGCGTCGCCCATCTCGACCTCGCCCAGATCGGCACCGATCGCATCCATCGCGGCGTGATCGACCTCGCGCGGGCGATCCGGCGCGGCGTCCAGATAGAGCGCCAGCTTCTCCAGTTCGCGCATCATCACCGACCGATCGGCCGCCGCCGCCTCGACCAGCCGGGCGGGCACCCCCGCCGCCAGCCGCAGCCCCATCTCGCCGCCGATCGTCGTCGCCAGCCGCTCGGCATCGGCAGCGGTCGGCGCATAACAGCCGAACGCCATCGCGCGCGGCGAATCGAGCGCCAGCTTCACGATCTTGGCGGTGGTCTTGACCGTGGGGGCGATGGCGACGACCGGATTGCCCGCCGACTCGGCCTCCAGCAGCGCGGTGAACGCCGCCAGCCCCTCCTCGCCGACACTGGCGATACGGATATGGCGCGGGCCGCCGAACAGCGACATGGACGCCGCCTCGTCGGTCAGGCGGGCGGGATCGCTTTTGAGCGTGGCCGAGTCCAGGTCGATCCGCTCGGCATCCTGCCCCATGGCCTTGGCAAGGATTCGCGCCAGCTCGCTTGCCCCCGCCTCGTCGGGACCGTGGAGCAGATAGAGGCGGATATCGGCGGGGGGGCGGCCCAGCGCCTGGCGGATCTGGTTGGCGTTAGCCTTCACGGCCGATGCGCTTTCACGGGCGGGCGGGCACCATCGCCTCGCCGGGCCGCGACCGGGCATAGGTGGCCAGCCGCGCGACGATCTCGTCCGCGACGATCACCGACAACCGCTCCAGCGCGGTGTTTTCCGCCGCGATGGTCGCATATTCCGAACGTACCACGTCGATCCCGGCATCCGATCCGGCGGTCGCGTCGACCAGCACCGCGTTGCTCGTCTGGTCGACCAGCTGATAGCGCGCGCGCAGGATACGCCGTTCGCGCACCACCGAGTCGTCGCGCCGCACGCCAAGCCCGCGAATCTGGTCGTCCAGCTTCACGTCCAGACGGTAACGGGCATTGCCCGTCTTGCCGCCGAGCCGGTCGTTCAGCGCATTGGCCATCAGCCAGCCCGCCTTCCCCTGGATCGGCGCGACCTCGATCTGCGTCAGGGCATTGGCCACCGGACCGGAGCCGCCGCCCGCATAAAGCGGATGCAGCCCACAGCCCGACAGACCCAGCGTCAGCGCCAGACCGGCGGCGATCAGGGGAAGGACGCGGCTCATGCGACGATGTTCACCAGACGGTCGGGCACCACGATCACCTTCTTCGGGGTAGCCCCGTCCAGCGCGCGGACGATCTTGTCCGACGCCAGCGCGGTCGCCTCCAACTGATCCTTCGGCAGGCCCTTGGCGACGGTCAGCGTGTCACGCAGCTTGCCGTTGACCTGCACCGCGACGGTAACTTCGTCCTCGACCAGCAGGCTTTCGTCGACCACCGGCCAGGCGGCGTCGGCGATCAGGCCCTCCTGCCCCATCCCGGCCCAGGCTTCCTCGGCCATGTGCGGGACCATCGGCGCGACCAGCAGCATGGTGGTGCGGATCGCGTCGTTGCGCGCGGCGGAAGGCTTGGCCTTTTCGATGGCGTTGACCAGCTCATAGAGCTTGGCGACGGCCTTGTTGAAGGCCAGCGCCTCGATATCCGCCGCTACGCCCGCGATGGTCTGGTGCAGTTTCCGAGAAAGCGCCTTGTCCTCACCCTCGGCGGCTTCGGAGCCGTCGAACAGACGCCACAGGCGCTGAACGAAGCGCCACGAGCCCTCGATACCCGATTCCGACCAGGGCAGGTCGCGCTCGGGCGGGCTGTCGGACAGCATGAACCAGCGCACCGCGTCCGCACCATATTGATCCACGATGGGTTCGGGATCGACGGTGTTCTTCTTGGACTTGGACATCTTCTCGACGCGGCCGACCGTGATCGGCTGGCCGGTCGCGATTTCGACGCCGTCGCGGATTTCTCCGGGGGCGAGCCAGCGGCCGTCCGAGGACTTGTAGCTCTCGTGCGTGACCATCCCTTGCGTGAACAGACCCGCGAACGGCTCCGCCACGTCGATCAGGCCGATATGCTTGAGCGCACGTGTCCAGAAGCGGGCGTAGAGCAGGTGCAGGATCGCATGCTCGACGCCGCCGATATATTGCCCGACCGGCAGCCACTGCTTCACCACCTCGGGATCGAACGGGCGATCCTTGGGCTGGCTGGCGAAGCGGATGAAATACCAGGAGGAATCGACGAAGGTGTCGAGCGTGTCGGTCTCGCGCCGGGCGGGCTTGCCGCAGGTCGGGCAGTCGACATGCTTCCACGTCGCATGGCGGTCGAGCGGATTGCCCGGCACGTCGAAGGTCACGTCCTCGGGTAGAGTGACCGGCAACTGGTCCTTGGGCACCGGCACCGCACCGCAATCCTCGCAGTGGATGATCGGGATCGGCGTGCCCCAGTAACGCTGGCGGCTGACGCCCCAGTCGCGCAGGCGGTACACGGTCTGGCCCTGGCCCCAGCCCTCACCCTCGGCGCGGGCAATGACGGCGGCCTTGGCGGCCTCGACCTCCATGCCGTCAAGCGGACCCGAGTTCACCAGCTGCCCGCTGCCGGTATAGGCGGTGTCCCCCTCGAACACCGGCGCGGTCAGGTCGCCATCGGCGACGACGCGGGTGACGCTCAGGCCATATTTGCGCGCGAAATCCAGGTCGCGCTGGTCATGCGCGGGCACGCCCATGACGGCGCCCGTGCCGTAATCCATCAGCACGAAGTTCGCGATATAGACGGGCAGCGTGATGCTGTCGTCCATCGGATGCTGCATCCGATAACCGGTGTCGAAGCCCAGCTTTTCCTGCGTTTCCAGCTCGGCCGCCGTCGTGCCGCCCGCCTTGCACCGCTCGATAAAGGCCGCCGCGTCGGCGTTCGTCTCGGCCAGTTCGCGCGCGATCGGATGATCCGCCGCGATCGCGACGAAGCTTGCGCCGAAGATGGTGTCGGGACGGGTCGAATAGACCTCGATCGGCGTCGCGAAAGGCGCGACGGGCGCGAAGCGGAACTGGAGGCCCTTGCTGCGGCCGATCCAGTTCTCCTGCATCAGCTTCACCTTGTCGGGCCAATGCTCCAGGGTGGTCAGACCCTCCAGCAGCTCATCGGCGAAGTCGGTGATCTTCAGGAACCACTGGTTCAGCTTGCGCTTCTCGACCAGCGCGCCCGAACGCCAGCCGCGCCCGTCGATCACCTGCTCGTTGGCTAGCACGGTCATGTCGACCGGGTCCCAGTTGACCGCCGATTCCTTGCGATAGACCAGCCCGCCAGCATACAGGTCGAGGAACAGCGCCTGCTCATGCCCGTAATAATCGGGCTCGCAGGTCGCGATCTCGCGCGTCCAGTCGAGCGCGAAGCCCAGCCGCTTCAGCTGTGCCTTCATCGTCGCGATATTGTCGCGGGTCCAGCCGCCAGGATGGACGCCCTTCTCCATCGCGGCATTCTCGGCGGGCATGCCGAACGCGTCCCAACCCATCGGGTGGAGCACCTCATGCCCGATCATCCGCCGATAGCGCGCCAGCACGTCGCCCATCGTATAGTTGCGGACATGCCCCATATGGATGCGCCCCGACGGATAGGGAAACATCTCAAGGACATAGGACCGGGGCTTGGGGCTGTGATCGTCGGCGGCGAAGGTGCGCCGCTCTTCCCAGATCCGCTGCCAGGTCGAATCCGATTTCAGGGCATTGTAACGCGAGGCCATTCGGATCGTCTTTTACTTCGTGATCGAGGCGCGGCGCAGGTCGCGCGCCTTGGTGAGGATGATGTCTTCCAGCTTCTGGATGGTCGCGGCCTGCACCGGCGCTTCCACCCACTGGCCGGTGCGATTGACTTCGCGCAGCGCGGTCACGCGCAGCGCATCGGCGCGCAGATCCTGGTCCAGGATGGTGACGGTGACCTTCATCCGCTCGGTCGGGACCTGCGGGTTGACGTACCAGTCGGTGACGATGACGCCGCCATTGGAGTCGGTCTCGGCCAGCGGCATGAAGCTCAGCGTGTCGAGGCTGGCGCGCCACAGATAGGAATTGACGCCGATCGTCGTGATCTTCGACGCGGCCAGGTCACCCTGCGGGCGCTCCTTCTTACCGGCACAGGCGCCGAGCGACAAAGCGGCGATTACCGCGAACGCGGTGGCGGAACGGCGAAGCATCGGCATTATCCTGACTGCGATGAAGGACGGGAATAAGGGTTGCCTATAGCCTCTACAGGGGTGCCGACACCCCGGCAAGCGCCGGGACATCATCGACGATCCGACCGATTCTGTGGAGGTTGCGCAACACTCGGACAAGATTCGCGATGGCGTGCGTAACAATGGGATCGCTCACGCCAGATTCCGTGTTAGGAGCAATCTTGCAAAAGGGTCTCATAAAAGGGGTGGGCCGTGTCGTTCGGGCGTGTGGTGATCGGAATCGCAATCGGGGCGCTGGCCGCCACGACTGCGATGGTCGCGCCCGCCATCGGCGCGGTCGATCAGAATAAGCACCCGATCAAGGCACGGGGACTCAGCCTGCTCGGCCGTGGCGGTTTTACCCCCTCCGCCGCAGACCCCCGGCTCGCCGCCATCTTTGCCAAGAGCGGGCTCGATGCGGGCGACCTGCGCTTCACCCCGGCGGAAAGCCAGCGCGGCGTCAACCGCCCCGTGACCGTCGCGGTGCGGGCGCAGAGCAGCCGCACCAACGAGGAACGCGTCGCCGCCAACACCGCGCCGACCGTCGGTCTGGCCCCGATCTCCTATAACCTCGGCGTCTCGGTCGGCTGGAAACGAGTTGCGCTGTCGGGTGATATCGCGCGCGTCGACCTGGCCGGCCTGCCAGGCAGCCGCGAAAGTGCCGATGTGGCGGTCAGCTATACTGCGAATCGCTTCACCGGCCGCGTCAAGGCCTCGACCGACCGCCCGATCGACGGCGCGCCGAAGATGATCGACATGCCGTCCAGCTACTCGCTCGACATGGGCGGCTCCTATTCGCTGACGCGCAACCTCGATGTGACGGCGGGTGTCCGCTATCGCTCGGATCGCGAGCGTCTGGCCCGGATCGACGACGATCGCCGCAACAGCCAGGCGGTCTATCTGGGAACGGCCTTCCGCTTCTAAGTCGGTCCTGCAACAGCGGCGGGGGGGGTGACGATTTGGTCTTTCTGACGGTCTTGGCCTTCGCAGTTCAACGCCCCGAAGCCCTCGCGCAGCCGCCCAAGTTACTGAACCCGACCACGCTGTTTCAGCCCAATGACTATCCTACCCGGGCTGCGCAGAAGGAAGAAAGCGGGATCGTCAGCACGCTTCTGTCCGTTGACGATCATGGCCGCGTGACGAACTGCGTCGTTACCGAAAACAGCGGATCGGTGGCGCTCGATACCGGAACCTGTACCCTGTTGCGTCGCAAAGCCCGCTTCAAGCCTGCGCTCGATGCGACCGGCTCCCCCGTCGGCGGCACCCATCGCGAGATGGCGGCCTGGTTGACAGGCCCCTCCGCGATATCGCCGGTCATCCAGCTCATGCTGTCACTATCCCCATTACAGTCCCCTCCGACTGCACCGGTCGCAGCCCGCCTCTATTTCAATGCCAAGGGCCGCGTGACCGAATGCCAGATCGTCCAATCGGGTGGCGGCGCCGTGGACGAAGCGGTTTGCAAGATTGCCGCCGCCAAACTTTCCATCACCCCGCCGCACAGCGAGTCTCCCGACATTGCCCCCGTCGGCATACGAGACCTCAGCGTTGCTTTCCGGCTGGCGGACCCGGCCAGCGGACAGGGTCGGCCTTAGGCATCCCAGGCATCGATCGCGGCCCAACCGTGAAACACCCCGCGCAATCGGCGGAAGCGCTGTGCATTCATGCCCCCCAGTGCGATTCGCGGCAGTCCAAGTCCATTGCCGATTCTCATTGCCCGTGCCGGACCCAGGGCCGGAGCACCCGGATGCGAGCGGGTCGGGAATAGCGGCGAGACGAACAGCAGGTCGGCCCCGGCCCTCAATCCCGCCACCGCTTCGGCCCGGTCATGCGCAGGCCAGCTTCGCAGCCCCCTGCCTCGCCCCGCCTTGTGGACGCCGTCTCCGGGCAATCCCCCTCCGGCCACCAGCAACACCAGCCCCCGCGCCCTGGCGATTCGCCAGACCCGACGATGAATCGCGCGCCGCTCGGCCGCCGGCGTCGCATGATGGCGAAACACCACCCCCGATCCGGGCGGCAGCCGGCGCAGCGCGGTCCAAAGCCCCTCCCCCAGCCGCTCGTCGGTCATCAGCCATGTCACGGGGTATCGGTCGGCCATCGGGGGCATTATAGCGCCGGGCATGACCGACGACAGCGTTTCCCGCCTTGCCACCGTCTCCGCCCAGCTTCAGCACGCCGCGAAGCTTGGGCAGCACGCGACCCCGACCCTGATCGCGGTATCGAAGACGCATGATGCCGACACGATCCGCCCGCTGCTGGAGGCCGGGCACCGCGTCTTCGGCGAAAACCGGGTGCAGGAGGCCGCCGCCAAATGGCCCGATCTGCGTGCGGCCTATCCGGGTGTCGAGCTGCACCTGATCGGCCAGCTTCAGTCGAACAAGGCCGCCGACGCCGTCGCACTGTTCGATGTGATCCACACGGTCGACCGCCCCTCGCTGATCGCCGCACTGGCCGAAGCGATGGACAAGAGCGGAAAGCGGCCCGACTGTTTCCTGCAGGTCAATATCGGCGACGAGGAGCAAAAGGGTGGCTGCGCCATCGCCGAGGCCCCTGCGATGCTGGAGGCGGCCCGCAGCGCCGGGCTGTCCATCATCGGCCTGATGGCGATCCCGCCGCACGGCCTGGACGCCGCCCCCTATTTCGCACTGCTCGCCAAGATGGCCCGCGAACTGGGGCTGGCGAAGCTCAGCATGGGCATGTCCGAGGATTATGAGGTCGCCGCGATGCTCGGCGCCAGCCATGTCCGGGTCGGCAGCGCGCTGTTCGGGGCACGCGCATGAGCCGCTTCGCCGCCCTTCTGTTCGATTTCGACGGTGTCCTGATCGACAGCGAATATGAAGGCAATCGTCATCTCGGCGAATGGCTAACCGCCAACGGTCATCCCCATACGCCCGAAGAAGCGATGCACCATTATATGGGGCTGGCGGGCAAGGACTTCATCGCGGCGATCGAGGGCCGCATCGGCCAAAGCCTGCCCGAAAGCTTCTACGAGGCCCGTCGTGCCGAGGATATCCGCGCCATGGCCGAGGGCGTGGCGGCGATCGGCGGCGCGGTGGCGTTCGTGAAGTCGCTCCCCGCCGATTTCCCCAAAGCGATCGTCTCGTCCAGCCCGACTGTCTGGATCGACCAACATCTGCGCCATATCGGTCTGCGCGAGCTGTTCGGCGAGCACATCTATAGCGGACGCGAGCATGTCACGCGCGGCAAGCCCGCCCCCGACCTCTATCTCCACGCGGCCGAGCGGCTGGGCATGCGGATCGCGGATTGCGCGATCCTGGAGGACTCTCCTGTCGGTGCGACCGGGGCGGTGGCGAGCGGCGGTCATGTCATCGGCATGTGCATGGGCACGCACTGCGCGGTCGGCCATGACCAAAGACTGCGCGACATCGGCGTCGCCGCGATCGCACAGGATTATGAGGACGTCCGGCGCGAACTGGGGTTCTGATCCCCCACCTCCGTCCAGCCTGAGCGAAGTCGAAGGCTACGGGAATAAACCTCGTGGCATAGCGCCGGGTGTGCGCTTGGACTTCGCTCAGCGTGAACAGAAAGGGGGGAAGCTCCCCCCCTTAAAAATCAAAGGAAAATTGCGCCGGTCCCAGAAGGATGCTGGCGTATCCCTTTCAAATACCCTCACCTGTCAGGCGCTGGCATACCATGTCCAGCTGATCGAGCGTCGAATAGCTCAGGGTCAGCGTCCCCCCCTTCTCGCCATGTGCGATACGCACCGACAAGCCGAGCAGATCGGCGAGTTGGCCCTCCAAGGCGGCGATATCGGCATCCGCTGCGTCCTGCCCGGTCGGCACCTTGGCGGCGCCCTTCTCGCCCTCGTCCGAGCCCTTGCGACCGCCACCCTTGGCCTCCCGGGTCAGCTTTTCGGTCTCGCGAACGCTCAGGCCGCGCGCGATGACCTGATCGGCCAGCGCCTCGACCTCGTTCGCGCCCAGCAGCGCCCGGGCATGGCCCATCGACAGCGCGCCGTTGACCACCTGCCCCTGCACCGTATCGGGCAGTTCGAGCAGGCGCAGCAGGTTGGCGACATGGCTGCGCGACTTGTGGACGATCTTGGCCAGTGCTTCCTGGGTATGGCCGAACTCACCCGCCAGCCGCTGATAGGCCTGCGCCTCTTCGATCGCGTTCAGGTCCTGTCGCTGGATATTCTCGATCAGCGCGACTTCGAGCGTCTGGGCATCGTCGAAATCGCGGATGACGACCGGCACCTCGTGCAGCCGCGCGCGTTGCGCCGCCCGCCAGCGGCGCTCGCCCGCGACGATCTGATAGTCGCGGCCATGCGGACGCACGACGATCGGCTGGATCAGTCCCCGTGCCGAGATCGAGGCGGCGAGTTCGTCGAGCGCGGCTTCGTCGAAATGGCGACGCGGCTGATCGGGATGCGGTTGCAGCGATCCGACGGGCAGCATACGCACGCCCCCCGGCGTCGGCTGATCGCCCGGCCGGATCGGCGCCTCCCGCGCGATATCCCCGAGCAAGGCGCCCAGACCGCGGCCCAGACCGGGACGCGGACGCTTGGCCGTCTCGCCGCTCATGCCGCTGCCGCTCCCGGCTGGCTGCCGAGCGGCAGGCGCGCGATCAGTTCGCGAGCCAGCGCGATATAGGCCTGACTGCCGACACAACGATGGTCATAGATCAACGCGGGCAGACCATGGCTGGGCGCCTCCGACAGCCGGACGTTGCGCGGAATCACGGTATCGAACACTACACCCCCCAAAACGGCGCGCACATCGGCCGACACCTGGTCAGTCAGCCGGTTGCGCCGGTCATACATCGTCAAGGCTACGCCCAGAATCGCCAGCCCCGGATTGAACCGCGCGCGGATTCGCTCGACCGTGGTCAGCAGCTGCGACAGCCCTTCCAATGCAAAGAATTCACACTGCAATGGCACGAACAGCGAGTCGGACGCCACCATGGCGTTGATCGTCAGCAGCCCCAGCGAGGGCGGGCAATCGACCAGGACGATGTCCCAATTGCCCTGCGTCCGGCGCAGCGCATGGTCCAGCCGGTGCGTCCGATTCTCATAATCGACCAGCTCCAGCTCGGCCCCCGACAGGTCGACCGTGGCGGGCACGACGTCCAGACGGGGCACCTGGCTATGCACCACCGCGTCGTCGATCCGCGCCTCGCCCAGGAGCACGTGATAGCTGGAAAACATGCGCTGGCTGTTGGGAATGCCCAGCCCCGTCGAGGCATTACCCTGCGGATCGAGATCGATCAGCAGGACGTTCAGCCCCGTGGCCGCCAAGGCGGTGGCGAGATTGATGGCGCTGGTGGTCTTGCCCACCCCACCCTTCTGGTTCGCGATGGCAACGCAGATCATCGGGCCTCTACTCGGTCGAGGATCACGATCGACGATTCCGCCGATGTGATGCTATGTTCCACGTGAAACACGAAGCGCCATTGCCGCTTGAGGGTCTTGATTTCGCGCTCGTCCAGGCGGCCGCGCGGGAGCAGCCACCGCGTTTCCTGTTTGCCGCAGTGGGCGGCTGCGCGCAAAAGATTTTCGACTGTCGCTACGGCGCGAGCAGAAATAATATCGGCCTGGAGCGGCACCGCCTCGATCTTTGCAGCATGGACCGTCACCCGGTCCCCCATGCCGAGGCCGTCGACGCACTCCTGCAGAAATTCCGCCCGCTTTTTGCGTGGTTCCACCAGTGCAACCCGGCCAGGCCAGGCGATGGCGACGATCATGCCGGGAAAACCACCACCCGTGCCGATATCGATCCACTGCCCATCGGCCCGGTCGGCCATGGGAATCAGCTGCGCCGAGTCGACCGCATGGCGGCTCCAGATCGTGCCGATGGTGGAAGGTGAAACCAGATTCTGCTGGTCGTTCTCCACCACCACACGGTCGAGGAACCAGTCGATCCGCGCCACTGCCTCCTCGCCGAAATGCCCGACCGCCCAGTCGCGTGCCTGATCCTCGTTCATGCGGCGACCTTTCGAGCGTAGAGAAGCACTGCCGACAGGGCAGCGGGAGTAATGCCGCGAATGCGCGACGCCGCCGCCAGCGTGGCAGGGCGTGCGAGGCTGAGCCGGTCGATCATTTCCTGCGACAAGCCGGGGATGGCGGCATAGTCGAGCGCGGGCGATAGCAGGATCTGTTCGTCGGCCCGGAGACGCGCGACCTCCTCGGCCTGCCGTTCGACATAGGGAGCGTAACGCGCATCCTCCAGCGTCTCGGCCACCACCGCCGGATCGCAACCCTCGGCAGCGTCGGGGGCGACATGCGCCAATGTCACGCCGTCGAAGCGCAGCCACTCATAGGCCGTCCGTCGCGCGCCATCCTGCGCAATAGCGGCACCGCCGCGTGCCAGATCGGACGCAGTGCGGACCACCGACAGCCGCTCGCGCAATATCGCCTGCTGCTCCTGCCGTCGCTGCCGATGCGCCAATCGTGCATCCGACAGGCACCCGGCGGCTTCGGCTATGCTGCCCAATCGCGTCTCGGCATTGTCCGCGCGCAGCGACAGGCGATACTCGGCCCGGGCGGTCAGCATACGATAAGGCTCGGTCACGCCTTGCAACACCAGATCGTCGATCATCACGCCGAGATAGCTCGACGCCCGGTCGAGGATCACGGGCAACAGGTCACAGGCATGCGCCGCCGCATTGAGCCCGGCGATCAGCCCCTGCCCCGCCGCTTCCTCATAGCCGGTCGTGCCATTGATCTGACCGGCGCAGAACACGCCCGCCAGCGCCCCCAGCGCCAACCGTGCATCAAGCGCTCTCGGATCGATATGATCATATTCGACGGCATAGCCGGGCAGTGTGATGACCGCCCGCTCCAGCCCCGGCATGGAGGCGATCATCGCCGCCTGCACATCGGTCGGCAGCGAGGTCGACAGGCCGTTGGGATAGACCAAAGGATCGTCCAGCCCTTCCGGCTCCAGGAAGATCTGATGGCTGTCGCGGTCAGCGAAGCGCTTGATCTTGTCCTCGATCGACGGGCAATAGCGCGGCCCGTTCGCCTCGATCGCGCCGGTGAACAACGGCGAGCGGTGGAACGCCGCCGCGATGATCGCATGGGTTTCTTCGGTGGTACGGGTGATCGCGCAGGCGATCTGCGGCAGCGGCCGCGCCGCCGTCATCGGCGACATGGTCCACGGATCGGTATCGCTGGGCTGCTCGTCCAGCTTCGCCCAGTCGATGGTGCGGCCATCGAGACGCGGCGGTGTGCCGGTCTTCATCCGCGCCATGGGCAGGCCCAGGGCACGCAGCTGTTCCGCCATCCGGGTGGCCGCCCGCTCGCCGATACGTCCGCCGAGATGGCGCTCTTCGCCGCGGAACAGCCGCCCGCCCAGGAAGGTCCCGGTCGCCAATACCACCGCCCGCGCCGACAGGATCGAGCCATCGGCCAGTTGCACGCCAGCAACCCGATCGCCTTCGAGGACCAGCGCCTCCGCCTCGCCCTCGACGATGGTCAGATTCGGTTGCGCCGCGAGCATCGCCTGGATCGCTGCGGCATAGCGACGACGGTCCGCCTGAACGCGCGGACCTTGCACCGCCGTGCCCTTGCTCCGATTGAGCATACGATAATGGATCGCGCCCTGGTCCGCCGCACAGGCCATCAGCCCGTCAAAGGCGTCGACCTCGCGAACGATATGGCCCTTCCCCAATCCACCGATAGCGGGATTGCAGGACATGGCGCCCAGGCCATGACGATCGAAGGACAAGAGGGCCGTCCGCGCACCCCGGCGCGCAGCCGCCGCAGCGGCCTCGGTTCCCGCGTGACCACCACCGATCACTACGACATCAAACATGCCCCCGCCCTACCGGAAGGACCGGGCAGCGTCAAAGCGATTGCAGGGTCAACGTTCCACGTGGAACACTCACTTGCCCAGGCAGAAGCGTCCGAACAGCGCATCGAGCATCGTTTCGGTGGCACTGACGCCCAGCACTTCCGCCAGCGCCTGTCGTGCCACCCGCAATTCCTCAGCGATCAAAAGAACGTCATCGGTCTGCGTCGCGATCAGGGTATTGGCGGCCCGGCGGCACTGCTCCTGCTGATGCCTTTTGAACCCGACCGCATCTTCACGCGGCAATAGCGTGGCGGTGGTCTCGGTGATCGCGTCCCAGACGCTGGCAACACTGGCCCCATCATCCCGTCGCACCGCCAGCTGCCTGCCCTGGGGCAGCCTCTCCCTCCCCGCCAGATCGGCACGCGAATGGAGCCAGATCGCATCGTCACGCGGCGGAGGCGCATCGGCCATCCACAACAAGATGTCCGCCTGGCGGATCGCTTCCTGCGCACGGGTGACGCCGATCGCTTCGATCACATCGTCGGTATCCTCGGCCAGACCGGCGGTGTCGGTCAGCACATAGGCGACACCACCCCGCAAGACGCTCGCCTCGATCCTGTCGCGGGTCGTCCCCGCGATCGGCGAGACGATCGCGGCCTCACGCTCGACCAAAAGGTTGAGCAGGGTCGACTTGCCGCTATTGGGCGGCCCGGCCAACACGACGCGGATGCCATCATGAAGCCGGTCGACCGGCGGCCGCGCGACCACCTCCAGCATCGCGATGGCCAGGTCATGCATCTCGCCCTTGATCGGCGCCACCGCTGCCTGGTCGAGCGGCACATCATCCTCTTCGGCGAAATCGAGCATCGCCTCGATCATCGCCGACAGCATCGTCAGCCGGTCCATCCAGCCGCGCACCGCCTGGCTGACCCGGCCCTCGACCGCGCCGATCGCGGCCCGGCGCTGCCGCTCGGTCTGGGCCTCGAGCAGATCGGCCAGCCCTTCCGCCTCCGCCAGATCGATCCGGCCGTTGAGCAAGGCCCTCCGGGTGAACTCGCCCGGCTCGGCGCGGCGGACGCCCGGCTGTTCGGCCAAGGCCCGCTCGACCGCCGCCACGACCGCACGACCGCCATGGCAATGCAGCTCGACCAGATCCTCACCCGTCGCGGTCGCTGGGCCGGGGAAGCAGAGCAGCAGCGCCGAATCCAGCACCGCCCCATTCCCGTCCTTCAACGTCCGCAGGCTGGCCCGGCGCGCCGGGGGCAGCCGCCCGCCCAGCCGCTCGGCCGCTGCGAAGGCTGCCGGGCCGCTCACACGGATCACGGCGATGGCGGCGGGCGGCTGTCCGCTGGAGACGGCGAAGATCGTGTCGGACATGCTGGGGATCAGCCCTTCTGCCCTTCGAACATCCGGCGCCACATGGTCATGCTCGCCTCGCCCATCGGCGCCCAGTTGCGCATCATCGCCTCGATCATCTCGGGCTTCACGCCGGACTGCATCGTGTCGAGCATCATCTGGACATAGCGTTCATGGATCGGCGTCAGGTCGGGCAGGCCCATGGCGCGGCGCGCCTCCTCGGGCGTGCAGTCGATTTCCACATTCACTTTCACAAGCCATTCTCCATCACGCGACCAACTGAGGCATAAGGCGTTATCGTCGCGACGACCACAGGAGACCCGCATGACTGCCACCAAGACCATCGCCGCCACGCAGGGCGAAGGCCAGTTCAACGCCTATTATGCCGAGCCGGAAGGGAAGCCGACCGCCGCGATCATCGTCATCCAGGAAATCTTCGGCGTGAATGCGGGCATCCGCCGCAAATGCGATACGCTGGCCGAGGCGGGCTATCTGGCCGTCGCGCCCGACCTTTTCCACAAGATCGCGCCGGGCATCGAGCTGGACCCCGACATCCCCAATGAGATGCAACAGGCGCTCGACTTGATGGGCCAGTTCGATCAGGACGGCGGCATCCGCGATATCGAGGCGACCATCAAGGCGATCCGCGACGAGCATGGCGCGGACTTCAAGGTCGGCGTGGTCGGCTATTGCCTGGGCGGACGGCTCGCCTTCATGACCGCGGCGCGGACGGATGTGGATGCCAGCGTCGGCTATTATGGCGTCGGTATCGACGGCCTGCTGGGCGAGAAGAACGCGATCGCCAAGCCGGTCCTGCTCCACATTCCGGAGGAAGATCACTTCGTCGACAAGGATGCGCAGAAGCGGATGCACGAGGGGCTGGACGACCACCCCAAGGTCACGTTGTACGATTACGCGGGTGAGGATCACGGCTTCGCGACCGAATTCGGTCAACGTCGGTCGGACGAGTCCGCCAAGCTGGCGGACGAACGCACCATGGCGTTCTTCGCCGAGCATCTCCGCTGATACGAAAAAGGGGGGAGCCTGCCGCTCCCCCCTTCCCTGTTATGCTGCCTTGGCTAGGGCCTCGGCGATCAGTTTGCGGCTATTATCCACACCGTAAAGCGCGATGAAGCTGCCCATGCGCGGCCCCTGCGCCGAACCCAGCAGCGTCTCGTACAGCGCCTTGAACCAGTCACGCAGCGACGGGAAGGCGTCGGTCTTGCCGATCTCATAGACGATGTTCTGGATATCCTCGGCCGTCGCCCCCTCGGGTAATGCGGCGAGTTGCGTGTCCAGCTGGCGCAGCGCCTCGGCTTCATGCGGCTCGGGCGCGCGGCGCTGGAGCGTGGGCGCGACGAAATCGCGGGCATAGGCCAGCGCATGGTCAATCAGCCGGTCCAGTTCCGGGTATTTTTCGGCCGAGGCTTCCGGCACATAATTGGCGAGATAGCCCCAGACCTGATCCTTGGTCGCCTCCCCCATCACGCCGACCAGGTTGAGCAGCAACCCGAACGTCACCGGCAGCTCGCCCTGAGGCAGCTTGCCGTCATGGATGTGATGCACCGGATTGCCCAGCTGCTCCTTGAGCGACTGGGTCGGGTAGTTGGTGCGGAACTGCCAATATTCGTCCACCGCGCGCGGGATCACACCCATGTGCAGCTGCTTGGCCTTTTTGGGTTCGCGATAGGCGAAGAAGGCCAGGCTCTCCTCCGGCCCATAGGTCAGCCACTGGTCGAGGCTGAGGCCATTGCCCTTCGACTTGGAGATCTTCTCGCCATGTTCGTCGAGGAACATCTCATAGTTGAAGCCCTCGGGCGGACGCCCGCCGAGCACGCGCGCGATCTTGGACGACTGGGTAACCGAGTCGATCAGGTCCTTGCCCGCCATCTCATAATCCACACCCAGCGCGACCCAGCGCATCGCCCAGTCGACCTTCCACTGCAGCTTGGAGAGGCCGCCCAAGGCCGACTGGACGATCCGCTCGCCCTCATCCTCGAAGGCGATCAGGCCCGCCTCGGCATCGACCACCTCGACCGGCACCTGCAATACGATGCCCGACTTGGGGCTGATCGGCAGGACGGGCGAATAGGTCGCGCGGCGCTCGGCACGCAGCGTGGGCAGCATCACATCCTGAATGCCCTGGAAATGCTTCAGCACCAGCCGCAGCGCGTCGTCGAACCGACCCGAGGTGTAATATTCGGTCGAGGAGGCGAACTCGTAATCGAAGCCATAGCGGTCGAGAAACTGGCGCAGCATCGCGTTGTTGTGCGCGGCGAAGCTGTCGAACTTCTCGAACGGATCGGGCACCTGGGTCAGCGGCTTGCCGAGATGGGTCCGCAGCATCTCCTGGTTGGGCACATTGTCCGGCACCTTGCGCAGCCCGTCCATGTCATCCGAAAAGGCGATCAGCCGGGTCTTCTGGTCGGACAGCGCATGAAAGGCGTTGCGGACCATGGTCGTGCGCAGCACTTCGTTGAACGTGCCGATATGCGGGAGCCCTGAGGGACCATAGCCCGTCTCGAACAGGATCGGCTCTCCGCCCGGCTTGCCGTCGGGATAGCGTTTGAGGAGCTTGCGAGCCTCCTCATAGGGCCAGGCCTTGGACTCGAGAGCGGTGGAGCGGAGTTCGTCTGTCATGGCTTTGCCTGTGGCAAGCCGGGGCGTGATGCACAATGTATTTTGCGATTTCCACGGAATGCTCGCCATTCATGCACAGGGTTATCCACAGGGCGGGTTTGTTTCACGTGGAACAGATGGGGTGGTCCTGTTTGGCTCTCCCTCCCCCATCCCCTCCCGCCTGCGGGAGGGGCGTGCTTTTTGGAAAAGGAAAGCGCGCCTCACGCGGTAAGCCCCTCCCGCAAGCGGGAGGGGTTTGGGGAGGGCTCGGCCACAAGCGACTCATGAAATGAGACCAACCCCGTTGCCAACCTGTTCCCACTCCCCCAAATCACGATGGTGATCGCACTCCCCCACCCCGCCCTTCATGCCAGCCATAGCGGTGTGTGGATATCCACCGGGGGACAGACCCGCGCCGTGTCGCGCGGCGAGGCGATCGGGCTGGCGTCCGAAACACCGGTCATCCTGCTCAACGCGCCGTTGATCGGCCAGCGGCTGGGCTATGCCGAATTGTCCGGGCTCGACATCCTCGAACTCTTCGCCTTCTTGCGTCCCGCCCAGTTCGCGGTCCCGACCCCGCATGGCCTCGCCCGCGCCTGTGGATTGGAGCCGCCGGAAAGCGATGCGGACGTGGCCGCCTTCCTGCTCCGCGCCACCGAGACACTGCTCGCCACGCCGGACGGTGCATGGCCCGAGCGCGAGGGTGCGTGGACGGCAGCGCAGAGCCTGGCCCGGCTCCGCTGGCCCTGGGCGCCGCTGATCGGCCCACGCCTCACCCGGCCCGAGCGCAACGAACGCTGGCTGTTCAGTGCGCTGCCGGAATGGGAGGAAGACGCCCCCCGCCCCGCCCCCCGCACCATCGAACTGCCGCCGCAGGATTCGGAGGAGCGGCTGCGACGCCTGACCGGCGACGGTGCCGAGGAACGCCCGGGCCAGCGCGCCTATGCCGCCGCCGTCTCCGCCGCCTTCGCGCCGCGTGCGGTGCGCGACACGCCCAATATGGTGCTGGCCGAGGCGGGCACGGGTATCGGCAAGACGCTGGGCTATCTCGCCCCCGCCAGCCTCTGGGCCGAACGGGCGGGCGGCGCGGTATGGATCTCCACCTATACCAAGGCGCTGCAACGCCAGCTGAGCGGCGAGACCGCGCGCATCTTTCCCGATGCCGTGCTGCGCAAGGAACGCGTCGTCACCCGCAAGGGTCGCGAGAATTATCTGTGCCTGCTCAATCTGGAGGACGCGCTGCAAGGCGGGTTCGCCGGACGCGCGACGGTGCTGGCGCAACTGGTCGCGCGCTGGGCGACCTATACCGCCGATGGGGATATGGTCGGCGGCGACCTGCCCGGCTGGCTGACCACCTTGTTCCGTCGCAACGGGTCGGCGGCACTGACCGACCGGCGCGGCGAGTGTGTCTATGCGGGCTGCCCGCATTATCGGAAATGCTTCATCGAGCGGGCCGCGCGCGCGTCGGTACAGGCGGATATCGTCATCGCCAACCATGCGCTGGTCATGGTCAACGCCGCGCGTGGTCGCGAGACGCAGACGCGGCCGACCCGTTATGTGTTCGACGAGGGGCATCACCTGTTCGACGCGGCGGACTCGATGTTCGCCACCGCGCTGACCGGATCGGAGACGATCGAGCTGCGCCGCTGGATTCTCGGCCCCGAGGCCGGATCGCGGGGTCGGCGTCGGGGCCTTGCCGCACGGCTGTCCGATGTCGCCAGCTATGACGAGGGCGGCAACCGCGCGATCGGCGATGCGGTACAGGCGGCGCACGCGCTGGCGAGCGAGGGCTGGCTGGGGCGATTGGCGGAGGGCCAGCCCTTCGGCCCGATCGAGGCGTTGCTGGCGGCGGTGCGCGGTCTGGCCTTTGCCCGTGCCGAACAGCCGGGCGATGCGGGCTATGGGCTGGAAACCGAACTGGCCGATCCCTCGCCCGCGCTGATCGAAGCCGCCGGGCCAGCCGCCCACGCGCTCGACGCGCTGCTGCGCCCGCTCGTGACCCTGGGCCAGCGGCTGGAGGCGGTGTTGCAGGAGGCACCCGACTGGCTCGACGGACAGGCACGTGCGCGGGTAGAAGGGGCGATCGCCTCGATCGCGTGGCGTGCGGAGACGGTGGCGGCCTGGCTGTCGCTGCTCGCGCGGATCGGCGGCCCGGTCGATCCCGATTTCGTCGACTGGCTGGCGGTCGACCGGGTTGAGGGGCGCGAATATGATATCGGTCTTCATCGCCACTGGCTCGACCCCACGCGCCCCTTTGCCGAGATCGTGCTGAAGCCCGCCCATGGTGCGCTCGTCACATCGGCGACCTTGCGGGCTGGCGGAAATTGGGATGTGGCGGAGGCGCGGACGGGCGCGCCGCATCTGGCGCGTGGCCCCGCCCATTTCGTCGCCGAGAGTCCGTTCGATTATCCGACCCGCGCCGAAGTGCTGATCGTCACCGATGTGAAGCGCGGGGACATTCCCCAGCTTGCCAATGCCTATGCCCGGCTGATCGCGGCGGCCAAGGGCGGGACGCTGGGGCTGTTTACCGCGATCCGGCGGTTGCGCGGCGTGCATGGCCGGATCGCCGACCGGCTGGCGCGCGACGGGCTGGCGCTGCACGCGCAGCATGTCGATCCGATCGACACCGGCACGCTTGTGGATATTTTTCGCGACGATCCATCGGCCTCGCTGCTCGGCACCGATGCGTTGCGCGACGGGGTGGACGTTCCCGGCTCGTCGCTGCGGCTGGTCGTTATGGAGGGCGTGCCCTGGCCCAAGCCGACCGTGCTCCACGCCGCGCGCAAATTGGCGGGGGGCGGCAGCGCCTATGACGACCGGATCGTTCGCGCGCGGCTGGCGCAGGCATTCGGACGGCTGATCCGGCGCGCCGACGATCGCGGGGCGTTCGTGCTGCTGTCCGCTGCCATGCCGTCGCGATTGCTCGACGCCTTTCCTCCCGGCGTCGCCATTTCCCGGGTGACGCTCGACGAAGCGGTCGCGCGGGTCGCGGGGCGGCTTTCCTCCGACGCACCGATAGGGCATGGGGATAGCCAAATCCTGCCAGCCGCCGCCCCGGAGACACCGATCCGATGAAGACGCTGACGCTCCTTCGCCATGCCAAGTCGAGCTGGGACGATCCCGTCGCCCGCGATTTCGATCGTCCGCTCAATGCCAAGGGACGGCGCGCGGCGGCGATGATCGGGCGGCATCTGAAGGCCGAAGGATTCGCGTTCGACCATGTCCTGGCCTCCCCCGCCGTGCGGGTGGTCGAAACGCTGGACGAAATATGGAACGGTTACGGCCAGACGCTGGAGCCGGTCTGGAACAAGGCGATGTACCTGGCGTCCGCCCCCAGCCTACTCGATCTGGTCCATGCGATGCCCGACGCGGCGGAGCATGCGTTGATGGTCGGGCATAATCCGGGGCTGGAGGATCTGGTCCTCGACCTGACGCTCGACGGGGAATTGCGCGAAAGGGTGGAGGATAAATATCCGACCGCCACGGTGGCGCAGATGACGCTGCCGATCGATCGCTGGGCCGAAGCGCGTGCGCATGGCGCGACGCTGGTGGCGTTCATCCGGCCGCGCGATCTGGACCCGACTTTGGGACCGGATGCGGCGTAGGGTCGTTTCCTGAAACGGTTGATCCCAGGCCGCCACCCTTCGTCTTTTACATACCACCCCGGCGAAGGCCGGGGTCCAGTTGTGAGACGCTGGAACGAGATGCCATAAGATTGATCCGATCCTGCCCCTCCCCTTCAGGGGAGGGGTTGGGGTGGGGCCTCACCACTGGCTTTGTATCTGCGGAAGCGCCCCACCCCCGGCCCCTCCCCTGAAGGGGAGGGGTGGATCAAGCTGATGTCATCACGCTCCAGGAATCCTTGCCGACCCTTTCGCCCTGCCCCTCTACCATCGCTCCCACACCCCCCTCCCCAAACCCAGCTTGGGGAGGAGTTGGGTCAGCCTTTGCCTTCCAGCTTGGCCTTCAGTCCGGCCAGGGCGCCGAGCGGGCGCGCTTCGTCTTCGCTGATCACGCCCGCTTCCTTCAACACGGTCGCCGCGTTCGGGCTGCGCGGGAACGGATCGAGCGACAGCGCCATGGTTTCGGCCGCCGCTTCGCCCAGGTCGATCGTGCCGCCCTCGATCTCGATCGTGTCGAGCGAGTCCTCGGACAGCTCGATTTCCTCGTCGCCGCCATGGGTAGAGGGTTCGACGAAGCGCAACGCGACCGGCTCGTCGACCTTGGCGGGCACCGGGTCGCCTGTCACCGAGCAGGGCTGCACTACCGATCCGCGCACCGTGCCGGTGACGAGGATGCCCGCCGCATCGCGCCGCACGACCAGTTCCGCCGACAAGGCATCGACCGCGAGCAGCCTGAACCGCCCGGCCAGCGCCCGGCGTTCATCGGGGGTCGTGTCGATCGAGACGGGCTTTTCACGCTCACCGATCGTGTCGATCTTTTCGGGGCGGCTCCATTCGGGGGTCACGGCAGGTCTCCAAGGGTAAGGCGAGCGAGCGAAGTCGCCGCCAATTGCTCATGTAGGGCGCGAAGCGCCTCACGAACATGGGCAACCGCGCCGCTATCGGCAGGCGCTGCGCCGCGGTACAGGTTGCGGACCAGCGCGGCGTCCATCACCGCCTTATCCCCTGCCAGCCCTTCGCGATAGGCGGTCAGGCGACCGCCGAGCATCGCCATCATCTTGCCGATATGCTTGCCGACCACGATATCCCCGATACCGAGTTCGCGAAGCTGCCCGTCCATGTCGGTGACGAAGCGTTCGGTCAGCCGTGCGGCGGGCTCCACGCCCTCGGGCTCGGCCTCCAGCCGGATCAGCACCACCGACAGGACCGCCGCGATCATGTCGAACCGGCCGTCGACCGTATCGGGCACCGCCCCGTCCAGATACCAGTGTTCCGCCCGCGCGCGCAGCACGACGGCATTGTACAACGGCAGTGCCGCATCCGCATCGCGCCCGAAATAGCGGGCGATCCCCTGCTTGAGCCAGCCCAAGGCCATGTGCCCCTCCCCTTCCTGCCGCACGATCAGTTGCGCGCGAATTGCTTGTATGCGCCTTTCCCTTGGCATATCGAGGGGGTGACGGTCGAGCGGATCGACCGCCTGTATAGCTGCCTGTGCGGCCGATCGTCCGGCCCGGAGATAATGATGAGCGTTTCTTCCACCCGCGCCCTCGGGCTGGGCCTGATCCTGGCCCTGGCGGCGTCGGCCTGTACGCCGCTGCGGTCGCACCAGGGTTATGTGGTCGACACCGATCTCGTCAACTCGATCCAGCCGGGCGTCGACAACCGCCAGTCGGTGCTCCAGACGCTGGGCACGCCGACCATCTCCAGCCAGTTCGGCGGTGGCGACTGGTATTATGTCGCCCGCGACAGCCGCAACCTGGGCTATACCCTGCCCAAACCCGTGTCGCAGATCACGCTGCAGATCAGCTTCGACCAGGCGGGCAACGTCACGACGATCCGCCGGGCTGGCGTCGATCAGGTCGCCGACATCAATCCCTATGGCAAGACCACCCCGACCCTGGGTCGGCAGCGCGGCTTCTTCCAGGATCTGTTCGGCAATATCGGCGCGGTCGGCGCGCCGGGCGCCGGTGGCGGCCAGGGCGGCGGCATGGGTGGCGGACGCACCCGGCCGTAAGGGCTGGGATAGCTTTTCCCACAATACCGAACGCCGTTCGCACCGAGCGAAGTCGAAATGCACGCCCCATTGCGGGCCAAGGATTCCCTTGGCCTTCGACTTCGCTCAGGCTGAACGGAGGTTGGGGATAAGGCAGGGGCAATCGATGCCCCCCGTTTGGCCGCGTCGCGTGTTAAGCAACGACGCGGCCGTGCCGTGCTTGGACCGGCACGATCCCGAAAGGGGGTGGGATCGGGCCTGCTAACGCCCGAAAACGAAAATGGGTTCGCAAGCGGGCCTGTTTGCCGCCAGCGAACCCACAAAGCCGTAGCGTCGGAGGCCGAAGCCCCCGAAACGCCTTACTGGTTCATCGAGTCGAAGAAATCCTCGTTGGTCTTCGAGTTCTTCATCTTGTCGAGCAGGAATTCCATCGAGTCGATCGTGCCCATCTGCATCAGGATGCGGCGCAGCACCCACATCTTGGACAGCTTGTCCTTTTCGACCAGCAGCTCTTCCTTGCGGGTGCCCGACTTGCCGACGTCCATCGCCGGGAAGATGCGCTTGTCCGCCACCTTGCGGTCGAGGACGATTTCCGAGTTGCCGGTGCCCTTGAACTCTTCGAAGATCACTTCGTCCATGCGGCTGCCCGTGTCGATCAGCGCGGTGGCGATGATCGAGAGCGAGCCGCCCTCCTCGATGTTGCGCGCCGCCCCGAAGAAGCGCTTCGGCCGCTGGAGCGCGTTGGCATCGACGCCGCCGGTCAGCACCTTGCCCGACGAGGGAACGACCGTGTTGTAGGCGCGGCCGAGGCGCGTGATCGAGTCGAGCAGGATCACGACATCCTTCTTGTGCTCGACCAGGCGCTTGGCCTTTTCGATCACCATCTCGGCGACCTGGACGTGGCGCTGCGCCGGTTCGTCGAAGGTCGAGGAGACGACCTCGCCGCGCACCGAGCGCTGCATGTCGGTCACTTCTTCCGGACGCTCGTCGATGAGGAGGACGATCAGGAAGACTTCGGGATGATTGTCGGTGATCGCCTTGGCAATGTTCTGCAGCATCACCGTCTTACCCACGCGCGGCGGCGCGACGATCAGCGTGCGCTGGCCCTTGCCTTGGGGCGAGACGATATCGATGACGCGCGCCGACTTGTCCTTCTGGGTCGGATCGGCGGGGTCGAGGATCAGCTTCTGCTCGGGATAGAGCGGGGTGAGGTTGTCGAAGTTGACGCGGTGGCGGACCGCGTCGGGATCGTCGAAATTGACCGAGGTCAGCTTGGTCAGCGCGAAATAGCGCTCGCCGTCCTTGGGCGCGCGGATCTCGCCTTCCACCGTGTCGCCGGTGCGCAGGCCATGCTTGCGGACCTGGTTCGGCGAGACATAGATGTCGTCCGGCCCCGCCAGGTAGTTCGCTTCCGGCGAGCGCAGGAAGCCGAAACCGTCGGGCAGCACCTCGATCGTGCCCAGGCCCATGATCTGGTCGCCCTTTTCCGCCTGCTCCTTCAGGATGGCGAACAGCAGGTCCTGCTTGCGCAGCGTCGACGCGCTCTCGACCCCCAATTCCTCGGCCAGCTGCACGAGGTCGGCGGGGGTTTTCTTCTTGAGGTCTTTCAGATGCATGATCGGTCCGGATGGTCGGAGGGCGTCGGTCGGCGAGGATCGCGGCGAAACGAGGCTGTCGATAAGGAAGCGTACCCGACGCGAGGACCGCGCCGTACGGGGGAGGAGTTAGGATTGGGGGTGCCCCAAGTCAATGGGGAATACCTACCGCAGCTGAGTCTCACGCCCCTCCCGCAGGCGGGAGGGGATGGGGGAGGGAAAGCCGCGGGGGTCGGTCTCGGTGAGACTCCCGGGGCGCTGCGCCGCCCCCCCCCGCGGGGGGGGGGGGGGGGGGGGGGGGGCCCCCCCGCCGCGGGGGTCGGTCTCGGTGAGACTCCCTGCCCTCCCCCAGCCCCTCCCGTTTACGGGAGGGGAGTCAGAAAGGGGCGCCCTCCCGCCTGCGGGAGGGGAGAAAAAGGGAGCAGCGGGTGTCAGAACGGCTTGATCACCACCAGCACGACGATGATCGTCGCCGCCAGCGCGGGCACCTCGTTGATCATGCGCAGTTGCTTGCCGCTGAGCGTCATCTGCCCCTTTGCCAGCTTCTTCGCATAGCCGACCATCCAGCCATGATAGCCGCTGAGTAGCAGCACGAAGACCAGCTTGGCGTGCAGCCAGCCCAGACCCGCTACGCCCGCAAACAGCCCCAGCGACACGGCCAGCAGCAGCCCCATCACCCACACCGCGATCATCGCAGGCGTCAGGATGATACTGCGCAGCTTGCCCTCGCGCTCGACCCAGCGGGCCGCATCCACCGCATCGCCCGCGAACAGCGCCTCCTGATGATAGACCAGATAGCGCGGCATCATGAACAGCCCCGCCATCCAGAAGATCACGAAGATGATATGCGCCGCCTTCACCCATTCATAGGCGGCCCCCAACAATCCGATCATCGGTCTTTCCTCACACGGGCGATCAGCCGCTCGACATGCGCGATCGGCGTGTCGGGCAGGATGCCGTGCCCCAGGTTGAAGATATGCGGCCGCTCCGTAAAGGCCGCCAGGATGCGATCCACCGCCCCGTCCAGCGCCTCGCCGCCCGCGATCAGCGCCAGCGGATCGAGATTGCCCTGCACCGGCAGCCCTTCGGGCAGATAGGTGTCGGCCCAGACCGGATCGACCGTCTCGTCCAGCCCGACCGCATCCACGCCGGTTTCCCGCGCATAGGCGGGCAGTTTGCCCCCGGCGCCCTTGGGGAAGCCGATCACCGGCACCCCCGGACAGCGTGCCCGGAAACCATCCACGATCGCGGCATTGGGCGCGATCACCCAGCGCTCGAACTGCGCCGGGGACAGCGACCCCGCCCAGCTGTCGAACAGCTGCACCGCCTCGACCCCGTTGGCGACCTGCCCCGCGAGATAGTCGATGGTCATGGTCACGATCGCATCGATGATCGCCCCGAACCCGGCCGGGTCGGCATAGGCGAAGCGCCGCGTCTCGCCCTGGTCCTTGGACCCCTGCCCCGCCACCATATAGGTCGCGACCGTCCAGGGAGAGCCCGCAAAGCCCAGGAAGCTGGTCTGTGGGGGCAATTGCGCCTTGACCCGTGCGACCGTGGCATAGACCGGGTCGAGCCGCTCAGGCACGGCCGTAAGGGCATTCAGCGCATGATCGACCAGCGCAGGCGCCAGACGTGGCCCCTCCCCCGCCCCGAAGCTGAGGTCCTGTCCCAATGCCCAGGGGACCATCAGGATGTCGGAGAACAGGATCGCGCCGTCAAAGCCAAACCGGCGGATCGGCTGCACCGTCACCTCGGCCGCTGCCTCCGGATCGGTGGCCAATGCCAGGAAGCCCCCCTTCTCCGCCCGCAGCGCGCGATACTCCGGCAGATAGCGTCCGGCCTGTCGCATGAGCCACATGGGCGGCGTCGCCTGCCGCTCTCCGTTCAGCACGGCGAGCAGGGGCTTTTGAATCGCAACGTCGGTCAGGAGACCCCCCTTCTTCTATTAAAGAAGATTCTAAGAATGGATTGTTGAAGTGGTTGGCACGTTGGTTGTCGGGATTATGCGGCTCTCCCCGATATGCCAACACGTTGACTCATGGGGAATCGCCGATTCAACGGGATTCGGATTCATGACCCCCGTAACTCACAGGCTGTGGAAAAGAATCGGACCTGTGAGATTCATTGTGGACGAATCGGTCGTTATCCACCGCCGGTCCGCCGCTTGGCCGGTCGGCGAAGTTACGCTACCGATTCGCGACATGTTATCCACAGAGTCATTAGACCGGCCATGACGACGCGCCTCCATCTGCACCTGCTGTCCGATTCCACCGGCGAAACGCTGGAGAACATCGCGAAGGCGGCGCTTGCCCAATATGACGATGTGGAAACCGTCCGGCACTTCTGGCCGATGGTCCGCACCGAGAGTCATCTGGAGCGCATCCTGCAGGAGATCGCGCAGAATCCGGGGCTGGTGATCTACACGCTGGTCAACCCGACGACGCGGCGCGTGCTGGAAAGCCGCTGCCACGCGCTGGGCCTGCCGACGGTCGCGCCGCTCGATCCGGTCAATGCCGCGTTGTCGGGGCTGCTGGGCGTGCAGGCCAAGATGAGGCCCGGCCGCCAGCATGTCCTGGACGCCGCCTATTTCGCGCGGGTCGATGCGATCCAGTTCACCATCGCGCATGACGACGGCATCGCCTGGGAGGAATGGGAAGAGGCCGATATCGTGCTGGCGGGGGTCAGCCGCTCGTCCAAGACGCCGACGTCCATCTATCTCGCCAATCGCGGATACAAGACCGCCAACATCCCGATCGTGGTCGAAAGCCCCCCGCCCCCCTTTCTGTTCAAGCTGAAAAAGCCGCTGGTCGTCGGCCTGACCACCAGCGCCGACCGGCTGATCGCGATCCGGCGGAACCGGCTGCTCTCGCTGAACCAGGCGCCCGACACCGATTATGTCGAGCAGGAGGCGGTGAACCGCGAACTCACCTTTGCGCGGCGAATGTTCGCCGACAATGACTGGCCGGTGATCGACGTCACCCGCCGCTCGATCGAGGAAACGGCGGCGGCGATCATCTCATTGGTAAATCAACGAAAGGCCGAGGCATGATTATCCTGGCTTCGCAAAGCGCCTCGCGCCGGGCGATGCTCGACGCGGCGGGCGTCACCTATGAAGCGCTGCCCGCGCGGGTCGACGAAGCAGGCGTCAAGGCGGCGATGGCGGGGGCTTCCCCGCGCGACCTGTCCGACGCGCTGGCCGAGATGAAGGCGGTGAAGGTGTCTGCGAATGCCGGGCCGGTGCCGGTGCTGGGGTCCGATTCCATCGTCGCGCTGGCCGACGGCACCTTGCTCGACAAGCCGGAGAGCCGCGAGGAAGCGGCCGAGCATCTGGCGCGGATGAGCGGCGGGAGTCACGAACTCTGGAGCGCCGCCGTCATCGCCGAACATGGCCGCCCGGTCTGGCGGCATGTCGAGCGCGCCAAGCTGCATGTCCGTCCGCTTTCGGGTGCGTTCATCGACCGCTATCTCGATCAGGAATGGCCGGAGATCGCCGGTTGCGTCGGTTGTTTCCGGATCGAGGGGCCGGGGGTGCAGCTCTTCTCGCGGATCGAGGGAAGCCACTTCACCATTCTCGGCATGCCGCTGCTGCCCGTGCTGGGCTATTTGCGCGAACGCGGCTGGATGCCCGCCTGATGGCCCTTCCTTATGCCGAAGTGATCGGCGATCCGATTGCCCATAGCAAATCGCCGAAGATCCACGGCTTCTGGCTGAAGGCGCTGGGGATCGAGGCGGACTATCGCGCCACCCATGTCACGCCCGACGCGCTGCCCGCCTATTTCGCCACGCGGAAGGTCGATCCGGACTGGCGCGGCTGCAACATCACCGTGCCGCACAAGATCGCCGCGCTGGATCATGTCGAGGATCGTGAAGATGTGCGGACCGCGATCGGGGCGACCAACACCGCGTTTCGCGATGTTGACGGCGCTTTGGTCGGCACCAACACCGATGCCGCCGGTTTTGCCGCGCCGCTCAAAGCCTTCGACCTGGCGGGCAGGCCGGTGACGGTGATCGGGGCAGGGGGCGCCGGGCGTGCGGTGCTTTATGCGCTGGCGCGGATCGGCGTCGGGCCGGTCACGCTGTTCAATCGCAATGTGGATAAAGGGGCGGCGCTGTTGTCGTCCTTCGGATTGGAGGGGCAGGCGCTGCCGATCGGTGACGCCGTTCCTCCCAGCGCCCTGGTCGTCAACGCGACCAGTCTGGGCATGACCGGCCAGCCGGTGCTCGACCTCGATCTGTCGGCGCTGCCGGGGGACGCGGTCGTCTATGATATTGTCTATGCGCCGCTTGAAACCACGTTGCTGGCGGCGGCGCGGGCGAGGGGGCTGGCGACGATCGACGGGCTGGAGATGCTGATCGGCCAGGCGGCGGTGGCGTTCGAGCGGTTCTTCGGCACCACCCCGCCGCGCGAGCGGGACGCGGAATTGCGCGCGATCCTGCTGCGATGATCGTGCGGTCGTGATCGTTCTGGGGCTGACCGGCTCGATCGGCATGGGCAAGTCGACGGTCGCGCAGATGTTTCGCGACGAAGGCGTGCCGGTGTTCGATGCCGATGCCTGTGTCCACCGGCTGCAAGGTCCCGGCGGGCGGCTGGTGGCCGCCATTGAGTCGGCCTTTCCCGGCACCACCGGAGCCGATGGCGTGAATCGGGCCGCGCTGGGCCGGGTGGTGTTGGGCGATGATTCGGCGATGCGCCGACTCGAGGCGATCGTGCATCCCGCCGTACAGGCAGAACGCACGGCCTTTCTGACGACCCATGCCGAGGCTCCGTTGGTGGTGGTGGACGTGCCGCTACTGTTTGAAACCGGTGGTGACAAGATTGTGGATAAGGTGTTGGTCGTTTCGGCAGAAACGGCGGTGCAAGAGGCAAGGGTGTTGGCAAGACCCGGTATGACGCGAGAGAAATTTGCCGCAATTCTCATGCGCCAGCTGCCCGATGTGGATAAACGCGCGCGGGCCGATCACGTCATCGCGACCGACATTCCACTGGCCGAAACCCGCGAAAAAGTCCGCGCGCTGATCACTTGCATGCGGGACTCCGAAGGCCGATAGTCAGGTTATGAGAGAGATCGTTTTCGACACCGAAACGACAGGGTTCAAATTTTCGGAAGGCGACCGGCTGGTCGAGATCGGCTGTGTCGAACTGGTCAACCGGGTCGAGACCGGGCGCACCTATCACGCCTATTTCAATCCCGAACGGTCGATGCCTGCCGAGGCGCAGGCGGTCCACGGCCTCTCCGATGCCTTCCTGAAGGACAAGCCGGTCTTTGCCGCGGGGGTGGCCGAATTTCTCGACTTCATCGGCGACGCACCGCTGATCGCGCATAACGCGACCTTCGACTTCGGCTTCATCAACGGCGAGCTGGGCGCGCTGGGCTTTCCGCCGGTCTGCGAAAAGACGCGGATGGTCGACACGCTGGCGATCGCACGCAGCAAGCATCCCGGCGCCAAGCACACCCTCGACGCGCTGTGCTCGCGCTATGGCATCGACCGCTCGCACCGTGTGCTGCACGGCGCGTTGCTCGACGCGCAGCTGCTGGCGCAGGTCTATGTCGAGCTGATGGGCGGGCGGCAGATCGGCCTGGGCCTGCTCGCCGACACCGCCGAGGACACCGGGCCGGTGATCGTCGCCCGCGCGCCCGCCCGCGTCCGCCCGCCGCGCACCTTCCGGCCGAGCGAGGCGGAACTTGCCGCCCATGCGGCGTTTCTAAAGGATATAAAAGATCCGGTTTGGGGGGCCGAGGCGTCCGGTTGACGCCACGGGACAGGCCAAAAGGACCGTCCCATCAGAGTGCATCAAGGAGAAGACGATGGATATCCGGATTTCTGGTCATCAGGTCGAAACGGGCGACGCGCTGCGGACCCATGTGACGGACCGGCTTCAGGGTATCGCCGAGAAATATTTCGCCCGCGCCATCTCGTCCGAGGTGACGTTCGGCAAGGGGCCGCATGACGTCGGCTTCAAATGCGATATCGTGATGCACGTCACGCGTGGCCTGGTGCTGAAGGGCCGTCACGATGCCCAGGACGCGCATCTGGCCTTTGACGGCGCGGCGACCAAGATCGAAAAGCAGCTGCGCCGCTATTCGCGCCGCCTGAAGGACCGCAACCAGGGCCAGGCGATCGAACTGGCCGAGGCCGGGGCCTATGATGCGGGCTATACCTTGTTCGCCGAACAGGTCGATGAGGACGAGGCGGGCGACGCGCCCCTGATCATCGCCGAAACCCGCGTCGATATTCCCGATGCGAGTGTGTCGGATGCGGTCATGATGCTCGATCTGCGCAATACTGCGGCCCTGTTGTTCAAGAATTCGGGCACCGGGTCGTACAACATGGTCTATCGCCGGGGTGACGGAACGATCGGCTGGGTCGAACCGCAGCGCGGCGGCACGGCCGGATAAGCTCTATCGTTCTTCCGCGTGGCCCGTTAATAGGCGGGCCGCGCGGGGGCGCACCGGACGGGACCATGAACGACTTCAGCGATCTGTTGCGCCACGATACGGTGCTGGCGGGCGTCAGCGCCGCCAACAAGAAGACCCTGTTCCAGGCGCTGGCGGCGGCTGCCGCCGGGCCGGCGGGGCGGGATGCCAAGCTGCTGGCCGATGTGCTGCTCGAACGCGAGAAGCTGGGGTCGACCGGTTTCGGTGGGGGCGTCGCCATTCCGCATGGCAAGGTGGCGGGGCTGACCCAGATCGTCGGTGTCTTTGCGCGTCTGGCGCAGCCGGTCGATTTCCAGGCGGTCGACGACATGCCGGTCGATCTGGTCTTTGCGATGTTCTCGCCCGCCGATGCGGGATCGGCGCATTTGAAGGCGCTGGCACGGATTTCGCGGCGGCTGCGCGACAAGGGCTTCGTCGCCAAGCTGCGCGGGGCGGGGTCGCCCGACGCGATCTGGGCGCTGCTGACCCAGGACGAGGCGCGTGACGCCGCGGCCTGAGGGTGAGGCCGCGCACTTCCGGGCGCTGGAGACGCTCTATGCCGCAGCCCCGATCAACCGCCTGTTCGACTCCATGCTGGAGATTGCCGAACCGGGCGTCGCGCGCATCCGCTTCCGGGTGGACGAGCGGCATTATCACGCCGCGGGCGCGGCGCACGGCACGAGCTATTTCAAGATGCTCGACGATGCGGCCTTTTATGCCTGTAACAGCCTGGTCACCGATCGTTTCCTGCTGACGACGCAGTTCAACCTGCTGCTGACCCGCCCGATGAAGGCGGGGGAGGTGGTGGCTGAGGGGCGCTGGGTCAGCGGGCGGCGGCGGGTGTTCGTCGCCGATGCGCGGTTGATCGACGCCAGCGGCGAGGAGGTGGCGCGCGGCACCGGCACCTTCATGCGCTCGCAGATCGCGCTGGCGGGCCTGCCCGGCTATCGGACGGCCTGAGCGTGATGGACGGTCGCCTGCCGAGCGGAATGCTGGTCACGGCGCTGCTCCGCCGGATGAACGACAGCGGCGGCATGGGCATGGTGCTGGCCAAGGGCGATCCGCAGGGCGGGGGCATATTGGTGATCGTGATCGATGCCGATCCCATCACCTCTCATCGACGCGAACGGGTATTGGAGCGTGGGCTTGGTCCCGACGGCAAAACGGTGCTGATCGAATCGACGCCTGCAAACGATATTTTAAGCTATTGGCAGCGTCGGCGGGCGCGCGATCCCGATCTGTGGATCTTGGAACTGGATGGCGCTGCGGCGGAACGGTTCACCGCTGAAACGATCCTGCAACATTGACGAACCCGGCCGGATCGGCCACGAGCGCGCCATCGTAGTTTCGCGTTGTGCTTATCGGGTGCGATCCGGTGGGTTACGCAGTCGGGGGGAAGCCCGGACGAGCGCCCTTGGGCAATGCTCGGGTCCGTGATCCAACCGCATGTCTGTTCGAGTGAATGACCGTTTTCAAGCGAGTCGCGGCATCCGCTGCCATGGCTCTATCCCTGGCGGGTCTTCTCGCCACCAGCACCCCCAGCCTCGCGACCAACGTTGCCGGTGTTGCTGCCACTCCAGTCAGTGCGATGACTGTTTCCGGGATCAACGTCGCCGATGTTGCGATGGTTCCCCAGAGCGCCCGGGCCACCATGTCCGCGCTCCCCGATTTTTCCCAGGTTGCCGCCCCGGTTTCCGAAGGCGATGAGGACGGCGACTATGACTCGCTGGCCGACGCCGTGGCCGATCAGGACGAGATCGCGTCGAGCGAAGAGCTCCGCTGTCTGGCCGGTGCCATCTATTTCGAAGGTCGCGGCGAACCGCTGGCAGGCCAGCTCGCCGTGGCGCAGGTCATCCTGAACCGCACCAAGTCGGGCCGTTTCCCGACCGACGTCTGCAACGTCATCAAGCAGCGTGGCCAGTTCAGCTTCGTGCGTGGCGGCGAAATCCCTTCGGTCAGCCCGTCGCGCAGTGCCTATCGCACCGCCGTCGCCGTCGCCAAGGTCGCGCTGGCCCAGGCATGGGACAGCACCGCGGGCAAGGCGCTGTACTTCAATACCCCCGGCAACCGTCCGGGCGTGCGGGTGCAGAAGGTCGCCGCGATCGGCAACCACATCTTCTATCGTTGATATTTCCAGGCCCCGGTTCGGGGCTTTTGCATTTGTTCATCAAATGTTCTAAGCGGGTGGCATGTTGGACATGCCGCCCGCTTCGTGCGTCGACGATCCGCTATCCCCGCTCTGCGCCGCCGATGTCGCGCGCGGCGTGACCCGGATGCTGCTCCGCCACGACCTGATCACCATTCCCGAAGTCCCGCTGGAGGGCGGGCGCCGCGCCGACCTGATGGCGCTCGACGCGCGGGGGAATGTCGTCGTCGTCGAGATCAAGGTGTCGCGCGCCGACATGCTGGGCGACGGCAAATGGCCCGATTATCTCGCACATTGCGATCGCTTCTACTGGGCGGTGCCCGCCGGGTTCGACTGGTCGCCGCTGGAAAGCGCGGCGTTCCTGCCCGAGCGGACGGGGATCATCGTCGCCGATCGTTACGATGCGGCGATCGTGCGCGAGGCGCATAGCGTGCCGCTGCCCGCGCATGTGCGGAAGAAGGCGACATTGAATTTCGCGCGGCGGGCCGGGCGGCGGATGATCGGGCTGACCGATCCGGATGCGGCGATGTGAGGGTGGTAGACCCGGCAGGGCTCGAACGCGCAATCTAACCGGGTTGTGGAGAGGTTTTCCCATGGCCTTCGACTTCGCTCAGGCGGAACGGCTCTTAGAGTTGAAAGCGATCAGCATTGCACGGTTTTAGCCCCTCCCCTTCAGGGGAGGGGTGAGCAAAGTTGATCGTTTTCGACTCTAGTACCAAGTCCCCGCCCAACCTCCGTTCAGCCTGAGCGAAGTCGAAGGCCACGTCCCACCCTTACCGCGTCAATACCAACGTCACCACCGACTGTGGCGGCGCGATATCACCGGGGATATCCACGGACTTATGCACAGCATCGGTCACGATCATCCGCCGTTGCCAGCGTCCCGGCACCGCCACGCTCAGCGGCCTGGGCGACAGGCCCGGATTGACATGGACCAGCACCAACCGCCGTCCGTCGGGTGACAGCGCGCCGACCGTATCCATGTCATCCACCGGCACCAGCCGGTCGCCCGGCCGGATATAGCGGCTGAACTGCGCCATCGCCCAGTATTTGCCCGTGACATGGATCGCATGGGGCTGGTCCGCCGCGCCCATCAGGTCGGCCTTGACGATGCCCCAGTTCGACCCCTTCTCACCCTTGCGAGTGCTGAGATCCTCGACCGCCTGCCAGAAGACCCAGGCTGCGGGCTCCAGCCGCTTGAGATCGCCGACGACATGCTCGGCAAAGGCCAAGGGTGTTGCCATGCTGGTCAGGTCCTCCGGGTCGCCCGATAGCGGTGTGTCGTTCTCGCTCATCCACAACCGGATGCCCGAGGCGCGGGCGATGTCGCGCACGGCGGTCTGGTGAACGGTGCCATAGCTGTGGACGTTGAGCTGCCCGATCGCCGCGCGAGTGACGGGGGGATAGGCGGCCCAGTCCGCCACGAACAGGTGCGAGGCGGTCTCATCAGGCGCGGCGATGACGGTGGACAGGCGCGTGGCCTTCAGCGCGGCGGCGGTGGCGTCGATCATCTGCGCCTGTCGGGCAGGGGACCAATGCGCGCCTTCCTGGGTGTTGGCGGCGAACCAGTAATTTGTGTTGGGCTCATTGACCGGCGACAGGGTGCGGAAGGTCAGGTGATGGCGCCGCTGCAATTCGTCGGTGACTCGGACCAGATAGGTGGCGAAGGCGGATTCCTGTCCGGGGCGCAGATTGTCGTCGGTGCCTTTTTCCGCGCCCGACACCCGGCCGCTGACCGTCATGAACCAGGGCGGCGAGTTGGAGAAGGCCTCGAAGATCGGCTGCTTCACACGGGCGGTGATCGCGTCCAGCCACCAGCGCTGGTTGGCGTCCTGGCCCCAGTCCCACATGGCGGGATCGTCGGCGCGCCACCAGTCCTTGCCCGTCACCCCCGCCGGTTGCCGCCAGAAGCCCGGCACCGCGCGCCCGACCTTCATATAGGGCGGGGTGTCGGCCGCATTGCCGCCGCCGATATTGTAGCGCGCGATGGTCCAGCCCAGTCCCTGCGGCCCATAGAACAGATCGGCCAGCCGTGTCCGCTCCGCCTCGGGCCAGCCGCCCGTGACATGCGCGAACCAGGCGAGCGCGGTGCCCCAGCCCTCGAAGACGGTCGACGGGCGGTCGATCGCGGGCCGCAGGGTCACGGGTACTGGTCGGTCGGCGGCGGGCGGTGCGACCTGCGCCTGCGCCGTGCCCGAACCGAGGATCAGCGCCAGCGCGAGGGCCGCCATTTGACTTTTGCGATGGATCGTCCCGTTCTTCACCCTGGTGTCTCCCCGCGCATATCCCATCAAACGTCAGACTATAGCCGGGGGCGCGGCGGGTCCGTCAACCTCCGGCGGGTTCGCGCATAAGCTGACCGCACAGACGCCCTTTTTCCTTGTCGTGCTGACAAAGCCGTCATAAAAATCAGACAAATATAGGCGCGATCCGGTCAGGGGATCGTGTATCAACAAAGGGGAGTGCGATGAATTGGCGTTTGGCGGCCGGTACGGCCGTGGTGGCTCTGGCGAGCCCGGCTTTTGCGCAAAATGGCCCGCAGGTCGCCGCCGTCCAGGTCGATCCCAGCCGACCCGATTGGGAAAACCCCGCCGTCAACGCACGCGGCACCCGCCCCGCCAGCGCCACCGCCTTTCCCTATGAAAGCCGCGCTCTGGCACTGGCCGGGGACCGCGCCCGGTCCAGCCGCTTCATGAGCCTCGACGGAGATTGGTCCTTCGCCTTCTCCCCCTCGGTCGACGGCGCGCCCAAGGGGTTCGAGCGGCCGGATTACGACGTGTCGAAGTGGAAGACCATCAAGGTCCCCGCCATGTGGCAGGCCGAGGGATATGGCCAGCCCAAATACAACAACATCACCTATCCCTTCCCCGCCAACCGGCCGCTGGTGCCGCATGACGATAACGAGACGGGCTCCTATCGCCGCGACTTCACCCTGCCCGACGGGTGGCGCGGGCAGGATGTGATCCTTCAGGTCGGCGCGGCGGGATCGGCGTACCGGCTGTGGGTCAATGGGCAGGAGGCCGGCTATTCGGAGGACTCCAAGCTGCCCACCGAATATGACGTTACCCGGTTCCTGAAGCCCGGCCGCAATGTCGTGGCGATCCGCGTCCATCGCTGGTCGGACGGCAGCTATCTGGAGGATCAGGATTTCTGGCGCGTCTCGGGGATCGAGCGTTCGGTGTACCTGCGGGCGGTGCCGAAGGCGCGGATCGACGACCTGTTCGTCCATGCGGGCCTCGACAGGAATTACCGCGACGGCACGCTGTCGACCGAACTGACGCTGCCCGCGCTGCCCCAGGCGATGACCGCGCGGATGACGCTGCTCGATGGCGAGCGGGCGGTGGTGACGCAGCAGGTTGCACTGGCCCAGGGCGCGACCTCGGCCAGGCTGGAGGCGGTGGTGCCGGGTGTGCGGAGCTGGTCGGCGGAGACGCCGCATCTCTACACGCTGCTGGTCGAACTGGTCGATCCGAACGGCCAGGTGGTGCAGGCCACGCCGCAGCGGATCGGTTTCCGCACCGTCGAGATCAAGGGCGGGCAGGTCATGGTCAATGGCCGCCGCATCATGATCCGCGGCGTCAATCGGCATGAGCATGACCCGGAAACCTTCCACGTCATCTCCGAGGCATCGATGCGCCGCGACCTGGAGCTGATGAAGCGCAACAACTTCAACGCCATCCGCACCTCGCACTACCCCAACGACCCGCGCTTCCTGGCGCTGGCCGACGAGTACGGCTTCTACCTGATGGACGAGGCCAATATCGAGAGCCACGCCTATATGGAGCAGGGCAACCGCCATGGCGATCAGCGCAGCAAATATCAGATCGGCTTCGACCCCGCCTGGGAAAGCGCCCACGTCTCCCGCGTGATGAACATGGTCGAGCGGGACAAGAACCATCCCTCGATCATCTTCTGGTCGCTGGGCAACGAGGCCGGGATCGGCCCGAATTTCGAGAAGGCGGCGGCGGCGATCCGGCGGCGCGATCCCGCGCGGCTGATCTCCTATCTCGGCTGGGGCACGCTCGACTGGAGCCACCAGCCGAACAATTACGTCGATATCTACGCGCCCATGTATGACGACATCGAAAAGATGGTCGACTGGGCCGAGGACCCGACGCGCACCCAGCCGATGATCCAGTGCGAATATGCCCATATGCAGGGCAATTCGGGCGGCAATTTCAAGGATTACTGGGACACCATCTATGCTCACCGCAAGCTGCAGGGCGGCTTCATCTGGGACTGGGTCGACCAGTCCATGTACCGCTATGCCAAGGACGGGCGGCGCTATTGGGGCGATGGCGGCGAGTACGGCCCCAATCCGGGCGGCGATATCGAGTTCGGCGACGGGTTGAACCAGCCCGACCGGACGCCCAATCCGCAACTCTACGAAGTGCAGAAGGTCCAGTCGCCGATCCGCTTCGAGGGTTACGATGCGAAGACCGGACGGCTGACTGTACATAATCGTCATGACTTTATCGATCTGTCGGGTTTTACCTTCGACTGGGTTGTGGAGAAGAACGGCGTCGCGGTGGCGAGCGGGCAACTCCCCGCGCTGACGACGGCGGCCGGACAGGTGCAGACGGTAGCGCTCGCCCCGAAATTCGCGCGCGAGGCGGGGGCGGAATATCTGCTGACCGTTCGCGCCCATGCCAAGGACGGCACGATCCGTGCGGTTCCGGCCAATTACGTGGTCGGTTGGGAGCAGTTCGCGCTCAGCGACGGACCCGCCATGCCGGTGGCGGCCAGGGGGCAGGTTGCGGTCGCCGATAGCGCCGACAGCGTCACCCTGTCGGCGAACGGCGCGGAGCTGGTCATCGACCGCAACACCGGGCTGGTCACGCGCTATGCGGCGGCGGGGCGTGTACTGGCCAAGGGCGGCCAGCCCAATTTCGTTCGGGCCGAGACCGACAACGACACCGCCAATGGCACCGTCGCCCAGCAATCGCCCTGGTTCACGATGAACGGGCGCTATCAGGTGCGGAGTGTATCGATCGGTCCCGACCAGAGCGTGACCGTCGACCACGAGATGGGGGCGGGCGCGGCGCGCTTCGTCACCCGCTACACGATGGCGGGCAATGGTGCGGTCGATGTCGACGGCCAGTTCGTACCGCTGAAGGCCGACTTGCCGCCGCCGGTCCGCATCGGCCTGTGGTACACGATGCCCGCCACGGTGAAGACGGTCGAATGGTATGGCCGGGGTCCGCATGAAAGCTATGTCGACCGCAAATCATCCGCCGCGATCGGGCTGTGGCGCGGGGCAATCGCCGAGCAGAATCACGATTACATGCGGCCGCAGGACACCGGCAACAAGGTCGATGTCCGCTGGATGGAACTGTCGGGCGAGGGGGTTGGCCTGCGCGTCCGTGCGCCCAGGCCGCTGATGATGCAGGCGCTCGCCTTCCCCTATGGCGACCTCTATCGCCGTGCGCCGGGCACCTGGAAATCGACCGATATCGTGCCGCATGGCGAGACGACGCTGATCGTCGATGCCGCGCAATGGGGTGTCGGCGGCGATACGACCTGGAGCCATGTCGGCCAGCCGCACATGAAGTACCGCACCACGCTGGAGCCGACCCGTATCGCCTTCCGGCTGGAGCCCTTTACCGGCGACGGCACGAGTCCCGAAAAAGCGAAGCCCGCCCGTGCAACGGAGCCGCAATAGGGCTGTTCTTTACTCGGACAATAAGCCATCATGCCGCATCGGGCAGAGGAGAATCCATGAAAAGGGCAACGAAATTTCTGATCGCGGCGGCGGCGACGCTGTTTGCGGGGACCGCGATGGCGCAAACGGCGCCCGCCACGAGCGAGCAGGTCGAGGTGCATGCCGACCGTCCGGGTCCTGTCTATAACCGTCGCCTGTTCGGCCAGTTCGCCGAGCATCTGGGCACCGGCATCTATGGTGGTATCTGGGTCGGCAAGGGCAGCAAGATCCCCAACGTCAACGGTTATCGCCGCGACGTGCTCGACGCGCTGAAGGCGATCCGGGTGCCGGTGATCCGCTGGCCGGGCGGCTGCTATGCCGATGAATATCACTGGCGCGAAGGCATCGGCCCGCAGGCCAAGCGCCTGACCAAGGTCAACACCAACTGGGGCGGTGTGACCGAGGACAACAGCTTCGGCACGCATGAATTCATGAATTACAGCGAGATGGTCGGCGCCGAGGCCTATGTCTCGGGCAATGTCGGTTCGGCCTCGCCGTCCGAAATGGCCGAGTGGGTCGAATATATGACCTTCCCGTCCAAATCGACCTATGCCGAGGAGCGTCGCAAGAACGGTCGCGACAAACCGTGGAAGCTGGCCATGTTCGGCATCGGCAACGAGCTGTGGGGCTGCGGCGGCAATATGCGTCCCGAATATGCCGCCGACGTGACGCGTCGCTATTCGACCTTCCTGAAGGTCCCGGCGGGCGAAAAGCTGATGAAGATCGCCAGCGGTGCGAACAGCGACGATTACAACTGGACCGAAGTGATGATGCGCGATGCGGGTGGCGCATTCGACGGCATCGGTGTGCATTATTACACCATCCCCGGCGACTGGTCGCACAAGGGCGCGGCCACCGGCTTCGACGAGGAAAGCTGGGCGCGCACCCTGTCCAAGACGCTGAAGATGGAGGAGCTGCTCACCCGTCACTCGGCGATCATGGACAAATATGATCCGAACAAGCGGGTCGCGCTGCTCGTCGACGAATGGGGCACCTGGTATGATGTCGAACCCGGCACCAATCCGGGCTTCCTGTACCAGCAGAACTCGCTTCGCGACGCGGTGGTGACCAGCCTGAACCTCGACATCTTCGCCCGTCACGCCGACCGCGTGCGCGGCGCCAATATCGCCCAGATGATCAACGTCCTCCAGGCGATGATCCTGACCGACGGGGCGCGCATGGTGAAGACACCGACCTATTGGGTGTTCGACATGTACAAGGACTATCAGGACGCGACCGTCCTGCCGGTCGATGTCCAGTCGCGCTGGTACAACAAGAACCAGTGGGTGATGAAGGCGGTCAGCGCCTCGGCCGTTCGCGACAAGGCGGGCGTGGTGCATGTCGGCCTGACCAATGTCGATCCCAACCAGCCGGCGACCGTCTCGGTCAAGCTGGACGGCGTGACCGCGGCGCAGGTGTCGGGCCGTGTCCTGACCGGCGCGACGATGGATGCGCACAACAGCTTCGACGCGCCGAACCAGGTCGCGCCGCAGCCGTTCAACGGTGCGACGCTGTCGGGTGGCGTGCTGACCGTGCAGGTGCCCGCCAAGTCGGTCGTCATGCTGGATCTGCGCTGATGAAGGCCCGCGCCGGGGCGCTGCTCGCCGCCGTCCTTCTGACCGGGGCGGCGGGGTCCGCCGCGCCCCGGCGCGAGGTTTTGTGGAATAGTCCGGGGGCGGGCAATCCGCTGCTTCCGGGCTATTTCGCCGACCCCTCCATCGTGCGCGACGGGGGGCATTGGTACATCTTCGCCACGGTCGATCCATGGGGGGATGACCGTCTGGGCCTATGGACCTCGGACAATGGCCGCGACTGGACCTTCTCGCAGCCCAACTGGCCGACCAAGCAGGCCGCGACCAGCCCGACCTCGGGCGATGCCAAGGTCTGGGCGCCCTCGGTGGTCAAGGCGCCGAACGGCCGCTGGTACATGTATGTCTCGGTCGGCAGCGAGGTATGGGTCGGCTCCGCCCCGTCACCGGCGGGACCATGGGCCGACGCCAATGGCGGCAAGCCGCTGATCGCGCGCGACTTTGCACCCCAATATCACATGATCGACGCCGAGGCGTTCGTCGACGATGACGGCCAGGCCTATCTCTATTGGGGATCGGGGCTGAACTGGGTCAACGGGCATTGCTTCGTCGTGAAGCTGAAGCCCGACATGGTCCATTTCGATGGCGCGCCGCGTGACGTGACCCCGGCCAACTATTTCGAAGGCCCCTTCATGGTGAAGGAGAAGGGGCGTTACCTGCTGACCTATAGCGACGGCAACACGACCAAGGACACCTACAAGGTCCGCTATGCGGTCGGCGCGTCGCCGATGGGACCCTTTACCGAGGCGGCGAACAGCCCGCTGCTGGAAACCGATGCCGCGCGGCAGGTCATCAGCCCCGGCCATCACGCGATCTTCGCCGACAAGGGCAAGGCGTACATCCTCTATCACCGCCAGGCGTTGCCCTTCGTGATGGGCAGCGAGCGGGTGCTGCGGCAGGTGGCGATCGACCCGCTGACCGTGCGGGCGGACGGCACGTTCGAAAAGGTCCGGCCCAGCCATGATCCGGTGATCCCGGCCTTTGCGGCGCATCGCGACCATGGGCTGCGCTGGACGGGCGAGGGCGTCGACGCGCTGGCGGGGGACGACAATTACGCGACCGTCTGGCGGCCGGAGGCGGGCAGGCCGCCGGTGCTGACCGCCGATCTGGGCGCGGTGCGTGACGTACGGGAAAGCCGGGTCCGTCCCGCCTTCGCGATCCAGCCGCAGGATTTGCGGGTCGAGGCATCGCCCGATGGCCGGACCTGGCACGAGGTGGCGGCCGAGACGGGGGTGAGTGGTTCGCCCATCACCCTGCGCCATCCGGGCAAGGCACGGTTCCTGCGCATGACAGTGACGGCGAAGGAACCTGCGATCATGGAATGGTCGATCTTTTAAGCCCCTCCTCCGGAACGGGGGAGGGGTTTGGGGAGGGGGCTGGCCGCAAGCAACGGTCTCGGTGAGACTCCAGGCGCTCCCCCATCCCCTCCCGTTTACGGGAGGGGCGTGCCTGGAGTGCGCGGCGCGTGTCCACACCTCCGTTCAGCCTGAGCGAAGTCGAAGGCCATGGGCAGACCTTTCCTCAAACCCCACGACAATCGTAACACAGGGCGTGCTAGAGTAGACCCACATGACGCCCATGGCGGTCGTGAGGGAAGGCAAGGAACGGAATGGCGCCATACGCATCAAGCACGGTCGCGGACACCCTAACCCCCTTCCTGTCGCAATGGACCGCCCCGGACGGGTGGGTTCACCGCCGCTATGACCGCCCGCATGAACCGGGCACGACGCGGCGGGGGCGGTTGCTGTTCCAGACGGGCCGCGCCGACATGATCGAGAAATATGGCGACGCTATCGACGCGTTCCGGGCACAAGGATGGGACGTCACCGCCTTCGACTGGCGCGGGCAGGGCGGGTCGGGGCGGCTGACGCGCGACGGGACCGGGCATATCGACCGGCTCGACCGGCTGGCCGAGGATCTGGCGGCCTTTTATGGCGAGTGGGTCAGGCCGGGCGAGGGGCCGCATGTCGTGCTGGGCCATTCGATGGGCGGGTTCGCCACCCTGTCGGCGCTGGCCGGGGGCGGGATCGCGCCCGATGCGGTGGTGCTGGTCGCGCCGATGCTGGCGCTGCGCTCGCCGGTCGGCCAATGGGCGGGGGCGCGCTTCGCCCGCTGGCAGGTCGGGCGTGGCGATCCGCTTCGCCCCGCCTGGCGTCGGCTGGAGACGCCCGCCGCCGCGACCGCGCGGCAGAAGAGGCTGACCCATGACCTGACCCGCTTCGCCGATCAGCAGGCGTTCCGACAGGCCCGGCCCGAACTCTGTCTGGGATCGCCCAGCTGGCATTGGGTGGCGGAGGCCTTTCGCGCGACGGCGGCGCTTCGCGAGAATCCGGCGCTGGGGCGGATCGAGACGCCGGTGCTGATGCTGGTCGCGCTTGCCGATCGGCTGGTCGATGCGCGGGCGGCGGCGCGGGTGGCGCAGCGATTGCCGCAGGGCGAACTGGTGGCCTTTGGTCGTGGCTGTGCGCATGAGATATTGCGGGAGGCCGATCCGGTGCGCGCCAACGCCTTTGCCGCGATCACCGCGTTTCTCGACCGGCGCGTACCGGCTACTTCACCCCGCAGCGAACCGGACCACCGCCGGTGACCCGGCATTTGGGCGTGCCCGCCACCGTCACCTTGCCCAGCCCGCCATTGGCGACCGTCGCCATATAGCGCGCCCGTGCGGCAATCTCGCCGGGGCCGTCGAGCGTGACGGTCAGGTCGCCTGCCTCCAGCGCCTCGGCCGCGATGCTGGCAGGCCCGTTGGCCGCCAGCCGCGCCTTGCCGACCCGGCCGCCCTCGATCGTCAATCTGGCGGGGCCGAACAGCGTCGCGGCCAGTTGATCGCCATCGGCCCGCCCGACCCGGACCTCGCCCGTGCCTGTCACGGACACATTCAGCGCACTGCCCTTCATCGCCTGCACCGTCACCTGCGCGCCGCCGATGACGGTGACGCCCGACAGAGGCGGCGCGATGAGGGTCAGCGTGACCGGCGCATCGCCCCCTCCCGCGCCCCCGCCCGCGCCCCCGCCCGCACGTCGCACGACCAGCGTGCTGCCCATCACCTGCGCCTCGACCTGACGCAACGCCGCGCCGTCACCGGACAGGGCTCCGCGCGGCGAGGGGCCGGTGGTCATGATGACGCGGAACGGCCCCTCGACCCGCAACTTGTCGAAGCTGCTCAGATCGACGCGCCGCTCGGCGGCCAAGGCCGGTGTGGCGACGACCAGCGCCGAAGCCAGAAGCGCGAAAGCGGTGCGGATCGACATCGCCGTCATCCTCGCACCGCTCCGCCGGCGTCGCAAGCCGGTCCCCTTACAGGGTACGCCCACAGCGTGCGCTGCCCGATCCCGCCTTGCGGACGGTGCAGACCGAGTTCGGCCCCAGATCGGCATCGCCCGAACCGCTCAGCGACACTTTGGCGGGGCCGTCGACCTGCACCGCGACGCGGCCCGATCCGGCAATTTCGACCTCGGCCTGTCTGGCATGAAGCCCCTTGGCGCGTATTTCCCCCGACCCGGCAATGCCGATCTTCAGCGCACCGACCCGGCCACCGGCCTGGACCGAGCCGGAGCCCGCCACGCCCAGTTCGGCCTGCTCGACCCGCATCGCGCCGATCGTCAGGTCGCCTGAACCCGCAATCCCGCCCTTGAAGCGCGCGCCGTCGATCCGGTCGATGCGCATCTGCCCCGATCCCGCGATACCCGCTTCGGTCAGGCGCGGCAGCGTCACCAGGATGCGGACGTTCCGGCGATTGCCCCAATGCAGCCCCTTCTTCATGCCGATCAGCAGCGTGTCGCCATCGCGTGCGATGCGCAGCTGGTCGAGATCGGATGCCGCCCCTTCCGCGCGTACCGAAAAATCGCCGCCGACCCGGATATCGACCGGATCGCTGCCATTGCTTGATACCGCCGTGAACCCGCGCGTCGCATAGCTGCGCGCGTCGCCCGAGCCCTGGGGGGAGACTTCCTGTCCCTTGGCCTCGCTTCCGAACGAACAGGCGGCGGTGGGCATGGCGAGCACGAGCAACCCGGCAAGCGTGGTGAGAAGGGGGGATTTGGGCATGAGCGACCTCCTGTGTATTGATAAAATAATACACATGGCCGGGCGATCTGCGCAAATGAAAAGGGGCGGCCCCGCCTGGGACCGCCCCTTGTTCGTGTCGAAGAAGACCGACCGCGTATCAGGCGGCGGGCTTTTCCTTGTTGTAGATGGCAGCGGCCGCGCGCAGGATTTCCAGGATCTTCTCCTGGGCGCGCGGCTCGTCCACCTCTTCCATCGCGGCGAGTTCGCGGGCGAGGCGGCTGGTGGCCGCTTCGAAGATCTGCCGCTCGGAATAGCTCTGCTCGGGCTGGTCGTCGGCGCGGAACAGGTCGCGGACCACTTCGGCGATCGACACCAGGTCGCCCGAGTTGATCTTGGCTTCATATTCCTGGGCACGGCGCGACCACATGGTACGCTTGACCTTGGGCTTGCCCTTCAGCGTTTCCATCGCCTCGCGCATCGTCTTGTCCGAGGACAGCTTGCGCATGCCGACCGACTCGGCCTTGTTGGTGGGAACGCGGAGCGTCATGCGCTCCTTTTCGAACCGCAGCACATAGAGTTCGAGCTGCATCCCTGCGATTTCCTGCTTTTGCAGCTCGATAACGCGGCCCACGCCATGTTTGGGATACACGACATAGTCACCGACGTCGAAGTGGAGCGCCTTGGCAGCCATTGGGGGCCTTTCCGGATCAGGGCCTTCGCACGAGCGCCGGACGAGCGGAAATGGGTCCACTGATCAAGTCGGCCTCGGGAAGGAAGGGTCGAACACATCAAAGGCGGGCGGTCGCGAAAAAAGCTATGCCCGTCGCGGAACCATATAGCATGGTCGCAACAAAATTACCAGCATATGTGCAGGTTGCCGGAACCATCGGGCGCCAAGGCCCAACGGATCCAATCTTTCCTCCCCTGGAAGGGGAGGTGGCAGGGCGAAGCCCTGACGGAGGGGTATTCCGCTATCGAGAGGGGAGACACCCCTCCACCAGCTTCGCTGGTCCCCCTCCCCTTGCAGGGGAGGAATAGCTTTTGCTCAGTCGCCCTTGCCGGGCGCGTCCCGGTCAGTCGCCCTTGCCGGGCTCCGGGCTGAAGAACTGGTCGTACTTGTTCTCGACGCCCTTCATCGCATCGGCGTCGGGTGGCGTCTGGTCCAGCTTGCGGGTGACGTTGGGCCATTGGGCGGAGAAGGTGTTGTTCAGCTCCAGCCATTGTTCCAGCCCGCTCTCGGTGTCGGGCAGGATCGCCTCGGCCGGGCATTCGGGCTCGCACACGCCGCAATCGATGCATTCCGACGGGTTGATGACGAGCATGTTCTCGCCCTCATAGAAGCAGTCGACGGGACACACCTCGACACAGTCCATATACTTGCAGCGAATGCAGGCATCGGTGACGACGTAGGTCATGACAACTCCCAAGGTACGAACGCGTGCTGCTATGCCGCGTGTGGCGATCCGTCAACGCCCGAAACCGTGTTAAGGCCCGAAACCGGCGAAGTGACCAGGTCGCAGTAACAGGCGCGACCTTCGGCGGGCGGTCCGCGCCGGACGGGCAGCGACTCCACGCGCAACACGCGCACATTGCCAGCTTGCGCAAAGGTCAGGATGCTGCCGATCCTGACCGGCGCATGGGCGCGATCGATCGCGCGGCCGTCCATGCGGAAATGCCCGTCGCACGCCATCGCCTGCGCCCGCTCCCGCGACTTGGCGATCCGCGCCCACCAGAGGAAACGGTCGAGCCGCATCGACTCAGGCGAAGGGGCGCGGGTGCTCATAGGGCGGGACGGTCCTTTCTGTGGGGAAGGGAAGACGTGTGTAAGACCATTCCTCCCCAAGCCATGCTTGGGGAGGGGGACCATCCGCAGGATGGTGGAGGGGCAGGGGCCTGGCGATGACCTTCGTGGCCTGGCGCGAGCCGCAGGGCATCGCCCCTCCACCACGCCCTGTGGGCGCGGTCCCCCTCCCCATCGGAGATGGGGAGGAATGTCATTGGGAAGGTCTGCCCCAGTCGGCGAGCGCGGCGAAGGCGTTGCCGGGGCTGGCCGCGACACGCGGGACGGGGCGGGCGGGGGGGCGGCCGCGCCAGACCCAGCGGGCGGGTTCATTCTCCCTACCCCTTATCTTGCGAAAGCCCAGATCGCCCATCAGCCGGTCGAGCGTCGCCGCCTCCAGCCCGATCGAGGTCGCCAGCGAGGCATCGGGGGTGAACGGCCCACGCCCCTCGCGCGCGTCATGCGCGGCGCGCGCGATGCGTTCGACCAGGTCGATCCGCACCGCCTGTTCGCCCAGCGGCCGATAGCCCGAGGCGACACCGCGCCCCGGCTCGTCGCGGCGAAGGATGGTCGCACCCGGCCGGGCGAGGTCGGGCGTCTGGCCCCATAGCGCCATCAATGTACGCCGCCATGTCGCCGCACCGGGCTTCAGCAATCGCGGATCGAACACATCCAGCGTGCCGATCGTGATCCCCATGCCCCGCAACCGCCGCCGCTCGTCGGGCGACAGGGCATCGATCATCAGGCGTAGCGGCTGGCGCGGCGCGATGCCGCCCGCATCCTCCAGCGCGGCGGCGACGGCGCGGATCGCGGGCGACGCCTTGGCCTCGCGCGCCAGTGCCGCCAACCGGACCAGCGCGGGCACCTGCCGGTCGAGCGAACGCGCCAGCCAGGCGTCCAGCCGGGCCTTCACCTGCTCGCGCTGGACCGGGACCAGGCAATCGAGATCGCGCTCCAGCCGCAGCACCGGCCGCCCCAGCGACGGCCCGGCCGTCAGCCGCGCCACGCCATGCCCGTCCCAGACCAGCCGGTGCTCCTGAAGCGTGAACGCGTCCTGCCCGGCGGCGATCAGCGCCTCGGCCCGACGCGACCGCTCGGACCCCAGCCGCTTTTCCGCCGCCGCCAGCAACAGGCGCTTGTCGTTCGCCCGAGCGCCTGCCTCGACGGTGAATCGAAAACCTTCCAGCCGCCCGATGGGGTGGTCCTCGACCAGCACCTCGCCTTCGGGGCCGATGGTGACGGGCAGGGCGCCCGCATCGGCACCGATCCGGCGGATCAGCGCGGTGGTGCGCTTGTCGACGAAACGCTGGGTCAGGCTCGCGTGCAGGCCATCGGACAGCCGCTCCTCGATCTCGCGCGTCCGCTCGGCCCAGTGGCGCGGATCGGCCAGCCAGTCGGCGCGCTGCGCGATATAGGCCCAGCTGCGGATCGCGGAGAGGCGGCCCGCCAGCGTCTCGACATCGCCCGCCATGCTGTCCAGTCGCGCAATCTCGTCGGCGAACCATTGGTGCGGGACATGGCCCAGGCCCTCGGACAAATGGCCGAACACGCGCGAGACGAAGCGGGCATGGGGATCGATGCCCACTTTGCGGAAATCGGGAATGCCGCACGCCGCCCAGAGCCGCGCGACCATGGCGGGCCGCCGCACCCGGTCGCGGACCCAGGGTTCGTCGGCCAGCCGCTTGAGCACCTGCAGATCGGTGGCGAGCGGGGCGGCGCGCAACACGCCGGGTGCGGGCTTGCGCTCCAGGCTGCCGATCAGCGCATCGATGCTCGACAGGTCGGGATCGCCCTCGCGCCAATAGAGATGGTCGAGCCGGGGGAAGCGATGCTCCTCGATCGCCAGAACCTCTTCGGGCAGGAACGAGTCCGGCCCTTCCTCGGCCAGCGCGCCGAACGTCCCGTCGCGGTGGTGCCGCCCGGCGCGCCCGGCGATCTGCGCCATCTCGGCGACGGTCAGGCGGCGACGGCGACGCCCGTCGAACTTGTGCAGACCCGCAAAGGCGACATGCGCGACATCCATGTTCAGCCCCATGCCGATCGCATCGGTGGCGACGAGATAGTCGACCTCGCCCGCCTGGAACATCTCGACCTGCGCATTGCGGGTGCGCGGGGACAGCGCGCCCATCACGACAGCGGCCCCGCCGCGCAGGCGGCGCAGCATCTCGGCCACCGCATAGACCTCCTCGGCCGAGAAGGCGACGATGGCGGAGCGCTTGGGCAGGCGACTGATCTTCCTGGCGCCCGCATAGGTCAGCGTCGAGAAACGGGGCCGGGCGATGATCTCGGCATCCGGCACCAGCGCCCGGATCATGGGTTTCAGCGCCTCGGACCCCAGGATCATCGTCTCGTCCCGGCCGCGCCGGTGCAGCAACCGATCGGTAAAGACATGACCGCGCTCCAGGTCCGCGCCCAGCTGCGCCTCGTCCAGCGCCATGAAGGCGACGTCGCGGTCGGGCATGGATTCGGCGGTGCAGAGGAACCAGCGGGCGTCGGGCGGCACGATCTTTTCCTCGCCCGTCACCAGCGCCACCTGGCCCGGTCCTTTCAGCGCCACGACCCGGTCATAGACCTCACGCGCCAGCAGGCGGAGGGGAAAGCCGATGATGCCGCTGCTATGCGCGCACATCCGCTCTATCGCGAGGTGCGTCTTGCCGGTGTTGGTCGGCCCGAGAACGGCCGTCACGGCGCCCGATACGCGGCTTGTCATACGCCCTACATCGGGCTTCGCACGCGCGGTTGCAACGGCATGGAGCAAGACGGGGAGCAAGATCGTCGCGCGCAGGCGGGATTTGGCCCGGTCCGGCCACGTCTTGCCGCAGCATCGGGGCGGCGGGGCGCAGCGGCTTTGACTTTGCGGGCGCTACCCCACACCGCAAAATCCTGTACGCCGGGGGGATCGGCGACGCTGTTCGACGATTTCACGGAAACCCGACGCCTCTCATGTTCCTTGCCACCGACGAAGCCCTGATCCTGTCCGGGGGAACCGCCACGCGGCCCATCGGCCGCATGGCCCCGCCGCCCATGGGACGCCTGGCGCGGTGGCGCATCGCCGCGCGCGAGATCGACTGGGTGCCCGATCTGGGGACGCAGATCGGCAGCCGCGACTGGTGGCGGGGTCTGGCGACGTGTTCGGCGCTCTGTGTCGCGACCATTGCGATGGCGCCGGGCTTTCACCGTCCGATCGTCGGGCAGGCGCCCGCTCCCCTGACCGGCGAGGCGCGCAGCCATGAGCGCGCGCAGGCCATCGCCCCGCTGGCGCTGGGCGCGGACAGCGGGCAGCGTCTGGCCGCCAATGAACTCGTCATGCATCTGGCCGAAGCACCCGAGCGGCCCGTGGTCGAATTGTCCGCCACCATCGGCTCGGGCGACCGTCTCGACCGCGTGCTGCAACGCGCCGGCGTATCCCGGGACCAGGCCCGCGCCGCCGCCGCCCTGATCGCGCCGGTGACGGACGGCGAGGTGATCCCGTCGGGCACCCGTATCGCGCTGACCCTGGGACGGCGGCCAAGCCGATCGGTCGCACGGCCGCTGGAGACGATGAAGCTGCGCGCGCGCTTCGACCTGGCCGTCACGCTGACCCGCACGCCGCAGGGGTTCGACATGACCCAGGCGCCCATCGCGATCGATCGGACGCCGCTGCGCCTGCAAGGACTCGCGGGATCGAGCCTGTACCGATCGGTCCGCGCGGCGGGCGCCCCCGCCAAGGTGGTCGAGGCTTATATCAAGGCGCTGGCCGCACGCATGTCGGTCGGCCGCGACGTGAAGCGTTCGGACAGTTTCGACCTCATCATCGAGCGCGAGCGCGCTGCGACCGGCGAGACCCGGCTCGGCAAGCTGCTGTTCGCCGGGCTCGACCATGGCGGGCGCAAGGTGCAGCTGGCGCGGCTGGCCGATGACGATGACGGCCAATGGTATGACGTGAACGGCCAGAGCGAGAAGCGCGGCGCGATGGGCATGCCGGTCGCGGGGCGCGTGACCTCGTCCTTTGGCAAGCGCGTCCATCCGATCCTGGGCTTGATGCGGATGCACAAGGGCACCGATATCGGTGCGCCCTATGGCACGCCGATCCATGCGATGATGGACGGCGTGGTCAAATTCGCCGGTCGCTCGGGCGGATATGGCAATTTCGTCAAGCTCGCCCATGCGGGCGGCATTGCCAGCGGTTACGGCCATATGAGCCGTTTCGCCGTTCGCTCGGGCGCGCATGTGAAACAGGGGCAGGTGATCGGCTATGTCGGCTCGACCGGCATGTCGACCGGCCCGCATCTCCATTGGGAAGTGTGGAAGAACGGCGCGGTGGTGAATCCGCGCACGTTGAATCTGGCGAGCATGGCGGTGTTGTCGGGGGCCAAGCTGCGGACGTTCCGCCGCGAGGTTCAGGCGCTGCTGGCGGTCCGGCCGGGGCGGTAACGCGCCTCACGCTCCTCTGCCCCACCCTCCGTTCAGCCTGAGCGTAGTCGAAGGCCAAGGGATGACTTGGCCAAGGGCGGTACGTGCACTTCGACTTCGCTCAGTGCGAACGGGGGTGGGGATTACGGCGTTATTTCCCCGCCGCGCGCCAGCGGCCGACCGTCTCGGCCAGCACCCGGTTGCCCCCCGACGGATTCGCCCAGAGCGCGGTGATCGTCATGTCGCTGGACGCCGGGCGCTTGTCCTCGGCCAGAGTGTCCAGGCTGGCGCGCATCGGGAAGCTCACGCCCTCGCCGCACAATATCGCCTCGCGGTTGCGCAGCGCCGAGATGGTGTCGAGCAGCCCGCGCCCGCCCTCCGGCATCGCCGAGCGGACCATCGCCTGATCGCGTTCGTTGTTCAGCCGCATCGCGATAATGGTGCCGCATTGCGACAGCACGCCCTCGGCCAGGTCGGACGGGCGCTGGGTGACGAGGCCCAGCGAGACGCCATATTTGCGCCCCTCCTTGGCGATGCGCGACAGGATGCGGCCGACCGCCGAATCCTGTTCGGCCTGCGCGGGGATGTAGCGATGCGCCTCCTCGCAGACCATCAGGACGGGGCGACGCTCGGCGGGATGGGTCCAGATCGCATGGTCGAAGATCATCCGCGCCAGCACGGCGACGACGCTGCTGGTCACGTCCGACGGCACGCCCGACACGTCGATGATCGAGATCGGCCGCCCGTCACCCGGCATCCGCAGGATGCGCGCGAGGAAGTCGGCCATCGTATCGGCGACCAGCATCCCCGAAAACATGAAGGCATAGCGGGGATCGGCCTTGATCTCCTCGATCTTGGACTTGATCCGCTGATAGGGGGCGATGTCGCCGACCCGCTCCAGCTTGCTCATCTCCTGGCCCAGCTGCGCGGTCAGGTCGGACAGCAGATAGGGGATCGGCGTGTCGACGGTGACGCGCGGCAGCTCGGCGGCGGCGCGGCTGCGCATCCGGGCGGCGAGCAGGCATTTCGCCAGGACATCGGCGTCGTGCTGGCGCTGCTCGCCGCTGGCCGACAACAGGATCTCGCAATGCTCGGCAAAGTTCATCAGCCAATAGGGCATGCGCAGATTGCCGACGTCATGGATGCTGCCGGTGTCGCGAAAGGCGCGGGCATATTCGCCATGCGGGTCGATCATGACGATATGGCCCAGCGGCGCGCGCTCGCAGATGCGGTGCAGGATCATCGCCGTCGCGGTGGACTTGCCGGTGCCGGTCGATCCCAGAATGGCGAAATGCCGCCCCAGCAGCGCATCGACCGCCAGTGTCGCGGGGACCGTGCGCGCGGGGTGGACGGTGCCGATCGTCACCGTCGTCTGGGCGCGGTTGAGGTGGATGCCCGCCAGCTCGTCATTGGTGATCGCATGGATCGTCGCGCCGGGCATGGGGTAGGAGGTGACGCCGCGTCGAAAGCCGTACAGCGCGCCCGTCTCCGGCTGGCGCATCCCTTCGCCCATCAGGTCGATCTCGGTCGTCAGCGCGGCGGCGTCGCTGGCGGGGTCGAGCGCGAGCGAGCGGATCGTGCCGATGATCCAGCGGTCGCCGCGCTTGAGCTTGACCGGCATCGCCACCTGTCCGGCGGCGGCCAGCACCGGATCGGCGGCCTCCGCCAGCGCGGCCAGCGCCTGGCGGTCCAGCACGATCCGCCCCGATGACCCGGCGATGGCGAGCAGCCACCCGATGACCGGCGTGTCGATTGCGGCATGAGGGTCGGCAGGCGGTAGGGAGGACATGGGACGCGCCGTCATGTGGAATGGGAGGATGGCGACGCTAGAATGGAAATCTTAAGATTTCCCGATCCTTACACCCGCCGCGCGATCCACCCTGCGGTCCAGCCGAGCAGGATCGACAGCGCCACCGCGGTCAGGCCATAGGGGATGGCCGCGCGGTCGGCGGCGCGCGCCACGAAACGCTCGAACCCCGATTTACGGATGTCGATGTCGCGCACGGCGGCGGCCAGCACGCGGCCGTCGCGGATCAGGAAGGTCTCGGCGGTGAAGCGCCCGACCGGCACGCGCGCCGGGATGGTGACGCGGGCGCGGTAGAGCACGTCGTCGGTGATTTCGACGGCGCGCGGCGCCTCGACATACAGGCCGCTGCGGCGGCGCTGGTCGACCAGCCCCTGCTGGAACCGCGCCTGGACATTGGCGGGCGCGGCGGAGGCGGGCGAGAGCTGCAGGCTGTCGAGCCCGAGTTCATAGATGGCGCGGGTGCGATCGTCGACGATCCGGGTAATCGGCCGGGACGAGGCGATGGCATAGAAGGACGGCGCCGACTGGTAGCGCAGCCGCCCGGCATTGACCCAGAGCCCGGCGATCTTTTCCTTCTCGCGGATCAGGATCGACTGGGTCGGCCCCTTGACCACGACGACGATGTCGGTCGGCTTGTCATCCTGCGGCGGGCGGCCGCCGGGATAGAGGATCGCACCGAACAGCAGCAGTTCCGCGCCGGTGAAGCTGTAGGCGATCTGGATATCGCGCTGCGACACGTCGGGGACCAGCACCGGCTTGGCCTGCGCCATCAGCAGCGGCGAGAACAACGCCAGCGTGACGGCCAGCCTTTTCATAGCGGCTGCACCGTGAAGATTTCCTCGGGCCGCCACACCAGGCCGAGCAGGATGCGCAGGCCGACCAGCAGCACGATGACCGCCAGCGCCAGGCGCAGATATTCGGGCTTGGCGTTGGTGGCGAGCTTCGCGCCCACCTGCGCCCCCGTCACCGATCCGACCAGAAGCAGCCCGGCCAGCACGATATCAACCGCCTTGGTGGTCGTGGCATGGACCATCGTCGCCGCGGCGGTGACGAACAAGGTCTGGAACAGCGAGGTGCCGAGCACGACATTGGTCGCCATGCCCAGGATATAGATCATCGCGGGCACCAGGATGAACCCGCCGCCGACACCCAGCAAGATGGTCAGGATGCCGGTAAAGAAGCCCAGCATCAGCGGTGCCAGCGGCGAGATATACAGGCCCGAGGCATAGAAGCGGGTGCGGAAGGGCAGCGCCGCGACTAGCGGATGATGCCGCCGCCGCGCCGCCTTTTGCGGACGCCCGCGCCGCTGCGCCAGGATCGCGCCGGCCGCCTCGCGCGCCATGACCGATCCGATCCATCCCAGCATCAGGACATAGACGATGGCGATGACCGTATCGATCTGTCCGCTCGCCTGGAGCAGGCGGAAGATCCACGCGCCCGCGAACGATCCGACCACGCCGCCCGCGACCAGGACGCCGCCCATCTTCACATCGACCCCGCCGCGCCGCCAATGCGCGGACACGCCCGAGACGCTCGCCCCCGTCACCTGGCTGGCGGCCGAGGCGGCGGCGACGGTCGGCGGAATGCCATAGACGATCAGCAGCGGCGTGGTCAGGAAGCCGCCGCCGACCCCGAACATGCCCGACAACAGGCCCACACCCGCCCCCAGCGCGATGATGACGAGCGCATTGACCGACAGGTTGGCGATCGGAAGATACAGGTCCACGGCCGCGTTATAGACGCGCCCGCCTTTCGGAACAGTGTCGAAGCGTCAGAAATCGCCCGCCAGCGTCAGCGCGAGGCCGGAGTCGGGCGCGGCGCGCCCCGCCACCCGCTGCCGCCAGTCGAACGACAGGCGGACGCGCCGGTCGGCGACGGGCAGGGCGATGCCCAAAGTCGGACCGATATCCAGCCGCTGCGCATCCCGCTGCGCCCCGCCCCATAGCCCCAGCCCCAGGTCGAGGGCGGCTGTCAGCGGCATGCTGGCTCGCACCGCGCCGTCCGCGAAGGGCTCGATCCGCGCACGCGCCACCGCACCGGCCTGGGCATAGCCGGCCAGGACGATGCCGGGAGCCACGGAACGGGGGCCGATCCCGCCCGCGACCAGAGCGGCGGGGGCATCCTGCCCGGCATCGAGCGCCAGCCGCTGTTCGACCAGCAGGCGAATCGGCACATGGCGAAGCGGCCGCCAGTCGATCCCCACCGCCAGCTCGCGCCCGATCCCCTGCGACGGCGCGGACAGGCGCAGGCTGGCGGCGACGTCGCCCCGCGAATCGAGCCGCCGTAACAGGCGAACGCCCGCTTGCGTCCCGCCCAGCTGTCCGCCGGGCAGCAGCGTCTGGCGTCCTTCGCGAAGGACGGCCCACAGGCTGGCGCTCCACCGCCGCGGCGGGGCGGGAGATCCGGGCAGCGCCATATTCGGCGAAACCGCTATGACGGACGGTGCCGATGCGGTGATCGGGGTGTCCTGAATCGGCGCTTGTGCGGCCGGGATCCCGAAATGTCGCGCAGGGTTCAGGATCGAGGGTGTCGATCGTGGCGCACGCGTGATCGCGAATCGGGCGAACCCTATGTCGGGCCGACGCAGGGCCGGGCCACGAATCGCGATCCGGGCAGCGCGTGCTTGGCTGTGTTTTACGGATGTCGCCGCCATCTCCACGCCCGGGCCGGAGGGCAACAGAAAGGCGATGCGGCCCAGCGCCCACATGCCCACCATGCCTCCGAGGAATCGTAAGGGGCGGCCGCTCATGATTGCGGCGACAGGTCGGGAAAGTGGTGACTCGTCTTGTCCCAGGCGGGCACGCCGCCGCGCAGCACATGGATATAGCGGACGAAGGCGCGGGGAATCGCCGCCAGCGCCACGAAATTGCCGATGACGAATCGCGGCAACGACCAGAAGGCCTCGCGCCAGCCATAGGCACGGCCCGTGAACATCATGCGAATGCCCAGCCGCCATGCCAGCAGCAGGGCGTTGATCCCGAACAGGATGCGAAGACCGGGATCGACCGGCGGCAAGGGCGTGTCCGCGATCCAGTGAATCGATACCCCCATCGCGTCGGCGGTCATCCCCAGATAGGCCGCCGCCAGCACCAGCATCGCGATCGGCCCCCGCCGGTCGCGCAGCCGCCACCAATGATCCCCTATCGCCAGCGCCCGCCCCCAGCCGGTGCGATCCCAGCCGATCAACGCGATACCGGTCATCCACCGTGCCTTTTGCCGGACAGCCGTCACCAGGGTCGCCGGGAAATAGGCGCGCACCGCGACCACGCCGCCGGGCGTCCCGTCGGCGACCCGGGCGAACAGCCCCTCACCGCCCAGTTCGGCGATGCGCAGGCCCAGCTCATAATCCTCGGTCAGGCTGGTCGCATCGAACGGATCGCCCCCGCGCGACGCGGCGATCCGGCCCAGAATGGCTGGCGACAGCGCGCAGCCGGTGCCTGCCAGCGGCATACCTGCGCCGATCCAGGTGCGCACGACCAGCTGTTTGATGTGGCTTTCGGCGAACTCGTCGGCATAGTGGCCGGACACGAGGCGCGATCCCGGTACGACCAGCGGCAGGACCGGCAATTGCACCACCGCCCGTTCCTCGATCAGCGAATCGAAGACCGCCAGCTCGTCCGGATGCACGACATCTTCGGCATCGTGCAGGACGATTGCCTTTGCCTGGAACCCCTCCGCCACCATGTCGCGCTGGAGCGCGTGCCAGAGCGTGTTGAGGCAATCCGCCTTGGTCGTCGGGCCATCGCGCGGGCCGATGACCAGACGGACCCGGTCATCGCGTTCGGCCACATCGGCGGCGGCGGCGATGGTCGCCGGATCATTGGGATAAAGCCCGATATAAAGGCGATAATCGGGATGCCGGAAACGCGCGAGCGCGGTGGACAGCATCGCGCCGATCACCGCCGCCTCGTCCCAGGCCGGGGTGAAGACGATCATGCGTCCCGGCTGTTCGGGCCGGGGTAGCGAATGGCTGTGGATCGGAGTGCCGGACCTCTTTATCAGCCGCCGTACGAAATAGAGAAGGTCGACCAGAAGATCATCGACACCCCCGATCAACAATCCGACCGCCGCGAACAACAACAGTTCACGCGCGACGATTTCGACGATTGTCGCCATATCCCCCATCCGGCTTCCCCCGTTGCCGAATTTTAGTGTGCCTGTCCGAAATGGACCAATCAATAGCCGTCTTGACGTTCATTATGGTCTGATTTGACTTGAGAAAAAGGCGTGTGCTTCGCGATTTTTCCCGCAAAATCAGTGCGTCGGATCGGGCGGGTGGTTGCGCCTTCTGTTGCGGTGCAACATATGGGGCGTCGAAAGGATTTCCCATGGCCCGGACATTTCCCCCCGGCATCGTCCATACCGCGCTGGCGGTGGGCGGCTTTGCGATCGGCACGACCGAATTCGCCGCGATGAGCCTGGAGCCCGACCTGGCACGCGGCCTCGGCATCGATGCGCCGACGGCGGGGCATGTCATCAGCGCCTATGCGCTGGGCGTGGTGGTGGGCGCGCCGCTGCTGGCGGTGCTGTCGGCCAAGCTCGCACGGCGCACGCTGCTGATCGCGCTGATGCTGATGTTCGCGGCGGGCAACGGCCTGTCGGCGATGGCGCCCGATTATCACTGGATGCTGTTCTTCCGCTTCCTCAGCGGACTGCCGCACGGCGCCTATTTCGGGATCGCGGCGCTGGTCGCGGCCTCGCTCGTCCCCGAGTCGCGGCGGACGGTGGCGGTCGGGCGGATCATGCTGGGGCTGACGGTCGCGACCGTGATCGGCGTGCCGCTGGCGCAGATGCTGGGGCAATGGCTCAACTGGCGCTGGGTGTTCGGCGTCGTCGCGGCGCTGGCACTGCTGACCGCGACGCTGGTCGCCATCGCCGCACCGCATGACCGGCCCGACGAAGGCGCGAGCATCCGCCGGGAACTCGACGCGCTGAGCAAGGGACAGGTCTGGCTGACGCTGGCCATCGGGGCGATCGGCTTTGGCGGCATGTTCGCGGTCTATACCTATCTGGCGGCGACCCTGACCGAGGTGACGGGCGCGTCCACCGCCATGATCCCGCTGGTGCTGGCCGTGTTCGGGCTGGGCATGACGATCGGCAATATCGTCGTGCCGCGCTTCGCCGATCGCGCGCTGATGCCGACGGCGGGGGGGCTGCTGCTCTGGTCGGCGGCGATGCTGGCGCTCTATCCGCTGGCGGCGCAAAGCCTGTGGACGATCCTGCCGCTCGTCTTTGCGATCGGGCTGGGCGGGGCGCTGGGCACCGTGCTCCAGACGCGGTTGATGGATGTGGCGGGCGAGGGGCAGGGGCTGGCCGCCGCGCTCAACCATTCCGCGTTCAACACCGCCAACGCCATCGGCCCCTGGGCCGGGGGCCTGGCCATCGCGAACGGTTTCGGCTGGACCTCGACCGGCTATGTCGGTTGCGGGCTCGCGCTGGGTGGCTTTGCGATATGGCTGATCGCGCTGCGGTTCGGCGGGACTAGCGCGCCAGCGGATCGATCGAGTCGTCCGGTCCTGTCGCACTGAGGCTTTTGGCCACCGCCGCGACCCGTTCCATCACGCGCAGGATGTTGCCGCTGGTCAGGGCCATCAGGTCGGCATCGCTCCATCCGCGCCGGACCAGCTCGGCCAGCACCAGCGGATAACCGTCGACTCCGGTCATCCCCTCCGGCCCCGTGCCGTTGATCCCGTCATAATCGCCGCCGAATCCCACCGCGCCGCGTCCGGCCACATGCGCGATATGCTCGACATGATCGGCGACCATCGCCGCTGTCACGCGCGGCGGGGGATGGCTCGCGTCCCAGGCGACCAGCGGCGCGGGGCTGCGCAAACCATAGACATTGGCGGGCACCCCGACGGACTTGGCATAGGCCGTGCGCCGCGCATCCCAGGTCCGCCAGTCGCGCGAGAGGAAGGCGGGATAGCAGTTCACCATCACCACGCCGCCGCCCATGCCGATCCGGCGAAGCAGCATATCGGGAATGTTGCGCGGCGCATCGGCCAAGGCGCGGGAATCGGAGTGCGAGGCGATGACGGGAGCCCGGCTGCTATCGAGCACCGCCGCCATCGTCGCGTCGGAGACATGGGCGACATCGACGATCATGCCGATCCGGTTCATCTCGGCCACCACTGTCCGGCCGAAAGGGCTGAGGCCGTTGGCTATGGCCGAATCGGTGGATGAATCGGCCCAGGCCAGACTGCGGCCATGGGTCAGCGTCAGATAGGCGACGCCCAGCGCCCTATACTGGCGCAGCACCGACAACCGCCCGTCGATCTGATGCCCGCCCTCGACCCCGATCAGCGAGGCGACCCGGCCCGAGCGCGCGATCCGGCGGACATCACCGGCGGTGCGGGCCATCGCGAGTCGGGTCGGATGCGCGGCGACCAGGCGGTGGACACGGTCGATCTGTTCCAGCGTCGTCTCGACCGCGCGCGGGCCGGTGACATCGGCGGGAATCCATACCGACCAGAATTGCCCGCCGACCCCGCCGCGTTTCAGCCGGGGCAGGTCGGTCTGGAGCGAAAAGGGCAGCGCGCTCGTGTCGGTTTCGAGTGTGGGCGACTCGGGCGGGAGATCGGATTCGCGCAGCGCCCAGGGCAGGTCGTTATGCCCGTCGACGATCGGTGCGCGGGCGAGGAGCGATTCGACCCGCTGCGTGACGGCCGGATCGGCGGCCTGGGCGAGCAGAAGCGCGATCAGCATGTCGGCCGCTGTTCGAAGCGCATCAGCATGGGGTCGATGGGCTGCTCGATCATCTCGACCCGATCGACGCGGGCGGCGGGCGGTCCCGACCCGGCCTCGGACACGATCCGCGCCACCGTCTCCTCGGACCCCTGCACCACCGCTTCGACCGAGCCGTCCGCACGGTTGCGGACCCAGCCGGTCAGCCCCGACGCTTTGGCGCGCCCGAGGAACCAGTGACGATAGCCGACGCCCTGGACGCGTCCGGTGATGCGAAGATGGCGACCGATCATGCCCGTCACTGTCGCGTGGGCAGCCCGCAAAGGGAAGGTCCCATTCCTCCCCGGCGCGGGGAGGGGAATCACTTCAGGCTGGCGGTCACCCCGTCGATCACGAACTGCACCGCCAGCGCGGCGAGCAGCACGCCCAGCACGCGGGTGATCACCGCCTCGATCTTGGCGCCGAGCAGCCGCATCAGCGGCCCCGCCGCCAGCAGCGCGACGAGCGTCAGCAGCAGGATCGACACCATCGCGCCCAACACCACGATCGAGGCCTGAAGCCCCGAATTGCGGCTCATCAACAGCATGACGGTCGCGATCGAGCCCGGTCCCGCGATCATCGGCATCGCCATGGGGAAGATCGACACGTCCTCCGCCTCGTGCGGATCGTCGGCGACCTTGGCGGCGCGGTCCTCGCGCCGCTGGGTCCGCTTCTCGAACACCATCTCCAGCGCGATCAGGAACAGCATAATGCCGCCCGCGATGCGGAACGCCGCCATCTCGATGCCCAGGCCGTGGAGCAGCGCCTCGCCGAACAGCGCGAAGACGAACAGGATGACCGAGGCGACCATGACCGCGCGGATCGCCATCGCCCGGCGATGCTGCGGCGTCGCCCCTGCGGAAAGACCTGCATAGATCGGCGCGCAGCCCGGCGGATCGATCACCACGAAGAAGGTGATCAGCGAGGAGATATAGAGTTCGAGCACGGCCTTACAGCGCCGTCTGGTCGATCGCGACGCCCTCGCGCTGTCCCGCCGAAACCAGCGTGTTGCGCAGCAGGACCGCGATCGTCATCGGCCCGACGCCACCGGGCACCGGCGTGATCGCGCCAGCGCGGCTTACCGCCGTGTCATATTCGACATCGCCGACCAGCCCCGTCTCGGTGCGGTTGATGCCGACATCGATGACGCTGGCGCCGGGCTTGATCCACTCGCCCTTGACCAGGCCGGGCACGCCCACCGCCGCCACGACGATATCGGCGCGACCGACCACCTCGGCCAGGTTGCGGGTGCGGCTGTGCGCCACGGTCACGGTGCAGCTTTCGCCGAGCAGCAACTGCGCCATCGGTTTGCCGACGATGTTCGAGCGGCCGACGACCACCGCGTCCATGCCCGACAGGCTGGGGTGGATGCTCTTGAGCAGCATCAGGCAGCCGAGCGGCGTGCACGGCACGAAGCCCTCGCTGCCCGTCGCCAGCCGTCCGGCGTTGACCGGGTGGAAGCCGTCGACATCCTTGTCGGGATCGATCGCCTGGATCACCGCCTGCGCATCGATCTGGCCCGGCAGCGGCAGCTGGACGAGGATGCCGTCCACCATGGGATCGGCGTTCAGTTGCGCGACGAGGGCGAGCAGCGTCGCCTGGTCGGTATCGGCGGGCAGGCGATGCTCGATGCTCTCCATGCCCGCTTCGCGCGTGGCCTTGCCCTTGGAGCGGACATAGACGCTCGAGGCGGGGTCCTCGCCGACCAGCACGACCGCCAGGCCGGGCGCGCGGCCGGTCTTTTCGCGGAAGGTCGCAACCTGGGTGGCGATGCGGGTGCGGAGGCCGGCGGCGAACGCCTTGCCGTCGATGATCGTGGCGCTAGTCATGGGCACTCGCCATAAAGCGCCTGCGCGATACGCGCCAGTGTATGCGGGTCGCCCGCGACATGCAGCCGCTTCAACCGCGCCGTATCGCCCGCGATCAGGCTGACCGCGCGCTTGGGCACCCCGAAATGCTTGGCGACCAATGGGACCAGCGCCGCATTGGCCGCGCCGTCGACCGGCGGGGCCGACAGCCGTGCGGCGAAATGCTCGTCCGTGCCCGCACTCAGCGCATCGCGGCCACCGCGCGGTGTCACCCGGACCGCGATCCGAATCCCGTCATCGCATGGGGTCCAGGCGGGCATCAGCCGACGACGACCGCGCCCCCGTACATCGCATTGGCGATCGCGGTGTCCAGGACCTTGCCCAGGATGATGACCGCCAGCAGCACGACCATCGGCGACAGGTCGAGCGCGCCGAAATCGGGCAGGATGCGCCGGATCGGGCGATAGAGTGGATCGGTCATCTTCTGCAGCGCGTACCAGACCGACCGGATGAAGTCGTTCGAGGTGTTGATGACGTTGAACGCGATCAGCCAGGACAGGATCGCCTGCACGATGATGATCCACCAGACGACATTGAGCAGAATCTGAAGGATCTGAAGGATGAGGACCAACGTGGGGGCTCCCGAAGACGGATTTCTCCATATCTAGGGTAGGACGCGCGTCGGGGCAATAATCGTGCGCGATGGTCCTGACGCAGGCGGAACGAAGCCCGCCGTTGCGCGTCCCATCCTCATGACGAAGGAGAGGGGATGGCCGCGCCGGACGCGGGTCGCGATGGGGTTGCTGATCGGGCTGCCCCTGCTTTTCCTGCTGATCCTGGCGGTGTTTCCCTGGGGCCTTTTGCGCGACGCGGTGTGCCGCGCGGCGACCGAGCGGTTCGGGCGGCCGGTAACGATCGGCTCGGTCCGCCGGGTCGACGGCATCGGCTTTCATCCCACCATCGCGATCGAAGGGTTGAGGATTCCGCAGGCCGGTTGGGCGGGCCAGGGCGATTTCGCGCGCGTGAAGCGGGCGGAAATCCGCTTTTCGGTCTGGCCGTTGCTGCACGGGGCTTTCGTGCCCCAGGATATCCGCGTGTCGGGCCTGCGGCTGGCCCTGGTCCGCGACAAGCAGGGCCGCACCAACTGGTCACGTCCCGGCGAGCCCGAGGAAGGTGGCAGCGCCACCGACCTGCAGGGGCTGACCATCACCGATGGCGTGGTCAGCTATCGCGATGCCAAGGAGGATCGGCAGGCGGTGCTGAACGTCGCCGCCGATCCGGATCGCGGCGTGCGGGCCGAGGGCGAGGGCAGGGTGCGCGGCGCGCCGGTCCGCATCGCCTTTACCGGCGCGGCGGTGAAGCCCGGCCGCTGGCCCTTTACCGCCGATATCACCGGCGAGCAGCTGGTGATGAAGGCGGTCGGCACGATGGACCGACCGCTCGACACCGATGCGATGACACTGGACCTGACCGCGAAAGCCGACGACCTCAAGCGGATCGACGCGGTGATCGAGGCGGGGCTGTTCCAGACCCGGCCGGTCCAGCTGACCGCGCATGTCCGGCATGAACGTCCGCGCTGGACGATCACCGATCTGAAGGGACGGATCGGCCGCTCCGACCTGATCGGGCGACTGACCGTCGACAAGAAGGCCGGGCGTACCCTGCTCGACGGCGAGGTGACGGCGGGGCAGCTCGATTTCGACGATCTGTCGTCGGCGCAAGGGCGTGCCGAGGCCGCCGCGCTCGAACGCCGCATCGGACCGCGACTGGTGCCCAATACGCGGATCGATATCGGCAAGATCGACACGACCGACGGCACGATCCGCTTCAAGGTCGGCCGGGTGGTCAGCGCGCAAGGTCCCTCGCCGATCACCGGGCTGGCCGGGCGGATGGTGATGGACCATCAGTTGCTGACCATCGGCGACATCCGCATGGCGTTGCGCGAAGGCGTGGTGACGGGGCGGGCGGTGATCGACCAGCGCGGCGGCGCGAAGGTGCCGAAGCTGTCGGTCGACCTGCGGCTGCGCGGGGCGAGCGTCCTGTCGCTGTCGGGCGAGACACGGATCACCGGCCATGTCGGGGCGCGCGCGGTGCTGGCGGGCATGGGCGAGACGGTACGCGCGGCGATCGGGCGCGCCGATGGCCGCATCGGCCTGGTCGTCGCCAACGGGAGTTTGCCCGATCGCTATGCGACGGCGCTGGGCTTCGACGCGGGCGCGGCGTTCATGGGCGACAGCGGCAAGGCGACGTTGCGCTGCCTGGTGCTGGGGGTGGCCATGACGAACGGCACGGGCCGCGCCGATCCGCTGATCGTCGATACCTCGCGCAGTCGGCTGGACGGGACGGGGACGGTCCATTTCCCCGACGAGCGACTGGCGCTGCGGCTGACCGGTGCGCCGAAACAGGGCGCGACGCTCCGGCTGGCGGGTGCGGCAACGGTCGGCGGGACGATCGAGAAGCCCGACCTTGTGATCCCGAAGGAGGTGAAGTCGGTCGGCAATATCTTCAAGTCGATCGGTCGGGCGATCACCGGCGATACCGGACCGAAGGCGCAGAATGCGGCCTGCGGTGTGCTGTCGCGGCAGGTGCTGCGGTAAGCCCGCTTCCCAACCGTCGTTCCGCCTGAGCGAAGTCGAAGGCCAAGGGCATCCCATGGCCAAGTCACCCGCTTGGCGGACGTTGTAGCGTGGCCTTCGACTTCGCTCAGGCGGAACGGAAGGGAAGGTTAGAGTCGAAAACGATCAACTCCGCTCACCCCTCCCCTGAAGGGGAGGGGCTAAAACCGTGCAATGCTGATCGCTTTCAACTCTAATGGCCCTCGGCTTTCAGCGGGCGTGCGAGCAGCGCCCCGATGACCTCACCGACCGCCGCCCCTTCCAGCAACCGGCACACCGCCTCGCACACCGGCATGTCGACGCCCGCCGCCGCCGCCGCCTGTCGCAGCACGGGCGCGGTGAACGCCCCTTCCGCCACGGTCCGCCGGTCGGCCAGCAACTCGGCCGACGAGCGCCCCTGACCCAGCCCGACGCCCAGCGAGAAATTGCGCGAGGCGGTCGACGAACAGGTCAGCACCAGATCACCCAGCCCCGACAGGCCCGCCAGCGTCTCCGCCCGGCCCCCGCGCGCCAGCCCGAACCGCGTCATCTCGGCAAAGCCGCGCGCGATCAGCGCGGCGCGGGCATTCTGGCCCAGCCCCGCCCCCTCGACCACGCCGCAACCGATGGCGAGGACGTTCTTGATCGCGCCCCCGATCTCCGCGCCGGTCACGTCGTCGGTGGCATAGGGCCGGAAATGCGGCGCGGCGATCCGCTGCGACAGCGCCTCTCGAAGCCCGGCATCCTCGCACGCCAGCGTCACCGCCGTCGGCAGCCCCGCCGCCACCTCATGCGCGAAGGTCGGGCCGGACAGCACCGCGATCGGCGCGTCCGGGTGGATCGCGCGCGCCACGTCGCCCACCAGTCGCCGCGTCCCCGCCTCGATCCCCTTGGAACACAGGACCAGCGGCTTGGACCCGACCGGCATCGTGGCCAGCACCGTGCCCACCGCCTGGGCAGGCGTGACGACCAGCAGCGCGTCCATCTCGGCCATCTCGGCCGGATCGCTGACGGCCTCGATACTCGGCGACAGCGCGATGTTCGGCAGATAGAGCGGGTTGGCGTGCGTCGTGTTGATCGCCTCGGCCACCGCCGGGTCGCGCGCCCAGATCCGCACCGGCCGGTCGCCATGCGCCGCGACCTGCGCCAGCGCGGTGCCCCAGGCGCCCGCGCCGATCACCCCGATCCTCATGCCTTCACCCCCGCGCCGCGCACGGCTTCGGCGGCCGGATCGAGCGGCCAGCGCGCGCGGGCTGGTGTGTCGAGCGGGTCGGTCAGCCCTTCGCGGAACCGCTCGACACCTGCCCAGGCGATCATCGCGGCATTGTCGGTACACAGCCAGAGCGGCGGCGCGACGAAGCGCAGGCCATGCTCGGCCGCCAGCCCCTCCAACGCGCCCCGGATCACGCCGTTCGCCGCGACGCCGCCCGCGACGACCAAAGCAGTGACGGGCGGCACATTCGCCAAGGCCCGGCGGGTGCGGTCGAGCAGACAGTCGACCACCGCCTGCTGGAAGGACGCGGCAATGTCTTCCGGTGAATAATGCCCGATGGCGCGCGCCACCGCGCTCTTCAGCCCCGCAAAGGAGAAATGCGGTTCGGCCGAACCCTTCAGCGGACGCGGCAGCGGCACCGCATGGGGGTTCCCCTCGCGCGCCGCCGCCTCAACCCGCGGCCCGCCGGGATAGCCCAGGCCCAGCAGCTTGGCCGTCTTGTCGAATGCCTCTCCGGCCGCGTCGTCGATCGTCGTGGCCATCCGGCGATAGCGCCCGACGCCCTCGACCAGCAGCAGCTGGCAATGCCCGCCCGAGACGAGCAGCAGCAGATAGGGATAGGCCAGCTCCCGGTCGGACAGGCGCGGGGACAGGGCATGGCCTTCCAGATGGTTGACCGCGATCAACGGCTTGCCCGCCGCATGGGCCAGCGCCTTGCCCGTGACGAGGCCGACCATCACCCCGCCGATCAGCCCCGGCCCCGCCGTCGCCGCGATCGCGTCGACATCGGCCAGACTCACGCCCGCATCGGCCAAGGCGGCGGCGACCAGCGGTTCCATCGCCTCGACATGCGCGCGCGCGGCGATTTCGGGGACGACGCCACCGAACGGAGCGTGCGCCGCCTCCTGCCCCAGCAGCCGGTGCGCGAGCACGCGGCCGTCATCGGTGACAAGCGCGGCGGCGGTCTCGTCGCACGAGGATTCCAGTCCCAGGATCAGCATGGGTTCCCCATACCCGTCCGTTGCCAACTTGTCGAAGGGGGGCTTGATGCGGCAAAGGCGGACATATGGTTCGTTTCCGGCTCGGTACGCGCGGTTCGCCGCTGGCCCTCACCCAGGCGCATATGGTGCGCACGGCGCTCGCGAGCGCGCAGGGGTGGAGCGAGGACGCGGTTCAGATCGTGCCGATCAAGACCACCGGCGACCGAGTGCAGGACCGCGCGCTGGCCGAGATCGGCGGCAAGGCGCTGTGGACCAAGGAGCTGGACCGCGCGCTGTACGACCGTGAGATCGATGCCTCGGTCCATTCGATGAAGGATGTCGAGACGATCCGGCCCGACTGGCTGCACATCGCCGCCATGTTGCCACGCGCGGATGTCCGCGACCGGCTGATCGGCGCGGCAACCATTGCCGAACTGCGCCCCGGCGCGGTGATCGGCACCAGCAGCCCGCGCCGCCGCGCGCAGCTGCTGTCGCACCGGCCCGACCTGACCATCACGCTGCTGCGCGGCAATGTCGACACGCGGCTGGCCGCCGTGGCGAACGGCGACGTCGACGCCACTTTGCTTGCCGCCGCCGGGCTCGACCGGCTGGGGCGCGAGGTCGGCCAGCCCGTGCCGACCGACCAGATGCTGCCCGCGCCCGCGCAAGGGGCGGTGGGGATCGAGACTCGCGCCGACGATGCCGCCGCCACGATGCTGGTCGCCTCGATCGACCATGCCGAAACCCATGCATGCGTGATGGCCGAACGCGCGCTGCTCGCCGCGCTGGCCGCTGATTGCCACAGCCCGGTCGCGGCGCTCGCCTCGCTGGCGGGCGAGATGCTGACCCTGCGTGCCGAATTGCTGGCCGAGGACGGATCGTCGCGGGTCGGCGGCTGGGTCGAAGGGGGCGTCGACGAGGAACTGGGCGCGCGGCTGGCGGTCGATCTGCTCGAACGCGCCGCGCCTGAGGTGCGCCGCCTGTTCGCCGGGGGCTGAGGCCGTGGCGGTCGTCGTCGTTCGGCCCGAACCCGGTCATGGCGCGACGATCGCCGCCCTGCATGCGGCGGGGCTGGAGGCCATGTCGCTGCCGTTGTTCGCGGCGCGGGCGGTCGCGTGGACAGCGCCCGAGGCCGAGACGTTCGACGCGCTGCTGTTCACCAGTGCCCAAGGTGTGCGACTGGCCGGATCGGCGCTCGATCCGGTGCGCCACAAGCCCGTGATCGCGGTCGGCCCCGCCACCGCCGCCGCCGCGCGGGAGGCCGGGCTGACGGTGGTGCTGACCGGCACGCAGGATGCCGCGTCGGTCGTCGCCGAAGCCCAGGCGCGGGGATATGGGCGGCTGCTCCATCTGGCGGGGCGGGATCGGGTGGAGACGGGGGCGATGACCCGCATCGTCTATAGCGCCGATCCCGTGGCGGTGGAGGTGTCCGCGATCCACGCCTTGGCGGGGCAGATCGTCCTCCTTCACTCCGCCCGCGCCGCCGGGCGGCTGGCCGAACTGGTCGATCAGGCAGGCCTGTCCCGCGCCGCCGTCGCTCTGGTCGCGATCAGCGCCAAGACGGCGGCGGCGGCGGGCACCGGCTGGCGCACGGTCGCCATCGCCACCGCCCCGCGCGACGATGCCATGGTCGCCGCCGCGCGGGCGTTGACCGGAGCCGCCGCCACGGGGATAAGCGGGGCATGAACAATTTCGCGCCTTCCGACCGACCGCCGACGCGCGGCCCCCGAAAGGGCGTAATCGCCGCGCTGGTCCTGATCGCCTTTGTCGCCGGTATCCTGCTGATGGCCTATGCCATGCGCAACCTGTCCTGGTTCAACACCAATGGCACCGCGGCGCAGGCCGTCACCGCCAAGCCCGGCACCACCACCGGCTCCATCAAGGAAGCGCCGCGCACCGATCCCATGGCGCTGGCCACGCGCGAGGCGCAGCTGGCCGCGCAGCTCGCCGCGCTTGAGACGCGCGCCGCCACCCTGTCGACCGACGCCACGGCCGCAGGCGCGCAGGCGGGCCGCGCCGAGTCGATCCTGGTCGCCGCCGCCGTACGCCGTGCGGTCGATCGCGGCCAGCCGCTCGGCTATCTGGAGGAGCAGCTGCGCACCCGCTTCGGCACCAGCGAGCCGCGTGCCGTCACCGTCCTGATCGTCGCCGCGCGCCAGCCGGTGACGCTGGAAACGCTGCACCAGGGGCTCGACACGCTGGCCCCCGATCTGGTCGTCAGCGGCGGCAATGGCTGGTGGGAGGGGCTTCGCCAGGAACTGGCGCGCCTGATCGTGATCCGCGAGGCCAATGCCCCCTCGACCAACCCCGCCGACCGGCTGGCGCGCGCGCGTCGCCTGCTTGATGGCGGACAGGTCGATGCCGCCCGGGCCGAGGTCGCGCGCCTGCCCGGTGCCGCCGCCGCGCAAGGATGGCAACAGGCCGCGTTGCGCTATGTCCGCGCGCGCCAGGCGCTCGACCTGATCGAGAATGCCGCGCTCGTCACCCCGCCCGCGCCGCCCCCTGCGCCCATCGTGACGACCCCGGTGCCGGGCACCCCGCCCGCCGAGACGCCCGACACGACCACGGCCCAGGCCAGCCCACAGGATAATCCACAGGCTTCTCCACAGGCCGCGCCCGCTACGCCGACCATCTGAAATACTGTCCATCCGGGAAGTTCCCGGATGCCGATCGCCCCGCGCCCGGTACACATGGATTGCGATGACGGCGCCGTTCAGTCCTCCTCTTATCCCGCGACCTGCGGCGCCTGAAGCTTTTGACAGGCTCGACCCGCGGGTGTTCTGGCCCCGGCGGCATGACTGGCTGGCGCTCGCCTGTTATGCAGTGGGGTTCGCCGTCATGCATCGGCTGGCGGCCTATTGGGGCGGCAGCGGTTTCTATTCGCTCTGGTTTCCGGCGGCCGGGCTGCGGCTCGCGCTGCTCTGGCGGCTGGGGGCGAGGCTGACCCCGGCGATCGCGCTGGTCGAGATCGCGGTCGACGTCACCCTGACCCCGGCGGTGCTGGCGGGCGTGCCCTGGACGGTCGCGATCTGGGGGATTGCACGCCCGGTGCTGGCCTATGGCGCGACGGTCGCGGCGATCGGCTGGCTGGCCGAGCGACGGGGGGCCGCGCTGCTGACCGCGCCGATGCCGCTGGGGCTGGCGCTAATACTCGCCCCGCTCACCGCGGTGTTGAGCGCGGTGCCCCAGGCGCTGACCAGTCCCGAACTGACCGGCGTATCCGGCCCGCGCGAGGTGATCGTGTCGCTCGCCGCCTTTGCGGTCGGCGATCTGCTCGGCACGCTGTTCATCGCGCCGCCGCTGCTGTGGATCGCCGATGCGGTGTCGGGCCGGGCACGCTGGCGCTGGCCGCTGCCCTCGCTGCTTGCGGCGGTGGAGACGGCGGGAATATTGGGGCTGGGCATCGGTCTTGCCCGGCTGCTCGACCAGGCGGAACTGGGGATGCAGCCCGCGCCGGTGCTGGTCGCGGTGGCATGGATCGGGTTGCGCTTCGGCCGCGCCGCCGCCTGGGGCGCGCTGCTGGTCGTGGTGCTGCGCGTCCTGCCCGACACGGCGGGCGCGATGGACACGCCCGAGCGGTTGCAGCGGCACCTGGCCCTCGCGACCATCGTCGTCGCAGGCTATCTGGCGGGCAGCTTCGCCGATGCGCAGGCCGCCGCGCGCACCATGCTGGAACGGCGTGACCGGCTGCTCTTCCAGGCCGAGCGGCTGAAGACGCTGCGCGCCATGTCGGTGGCGGTGATCCATGAGGTCAGCCAGCCGCTGTCCACGCTGGCGATCGAGGCGCGCCACCTGCACCGGCTGACCGCCGGGCGGGGAGACGAGATTGCGGACGGCGCGGCGCTGATCGATCGCAAGGCGGAGCATCTGGCGACGCTGATCCGCCGCCTGCGCCGGTTCGGCGGCCATGCCGAGGGCGCGCCGCAGCCGCTGGCGCTGACCGCGCTGGTCGACATGGTGGCGACGCTGGCCCAGGCCGAGGCGCGCGAGGCAGGTGTTGCCCTGGTCATCGCGCCGGTCGACCCGGTCTGGCAGGTGATGGCGCAGGAGGTCGAGCTGGCACAGGCGGTGATGAACCTCGTCCGCAACGCGGTGCAGGCGGCGCAGGGCGATGCCGCCCCCGATCCCGTCACGCTGGACGTCACCGCCGACCAAAGCCACGCCGTGATCCATGTCGTCAATCGCGCGCCCGCCCGGCCGGTCGCACGCGACGGAATGGGGATCGGCACCCATGTCGCGCGCGCCATCGTCGAGGCGCATGGCGGCACCCTGACCCGGACGCGGGGGCCGGACGATATGGTCCACGCCGCATTGTCGCTTCCCCTGATCGAGACCCGCTGATGCCCTTTCGTTCGCCCGATCCCGCGGCCCCCGGCACCGTGCATGTGCTGGACGACGATGCCGATCTGGGGGCGGCGGTGGCACGGATGCTGACCCGGCAGGGTTTCGTCGCCACCGCCTTTGACGATCCCGCCGCGCTGCTTGCCGCCTATCCCGGCCGGGCCGCCCATGCCGTCGTCACCGATGTGATGATGGGCGAGTGGAACGGCTTCGACTTTGCCGAGCGGCTGCGTTCGCTCGATGCCCATGTCGCCATCCTGTTCATGACCGCCTGGCCGAGCACGGCCCATGCGGTCGATTCGGTCCGGCTGCATGGCGGCGTCGACTATCTCGACAAGCCGATCGACGAGGCGCGGCTCTGCGCGTCCCTGCGCGAAGGCGTGGCCTGGTCGACCGCAAGTCGCGCGACCGCCCGGCGGCTGGGCGATCTGTCGCCGCGCGAGCGGCAGGTGTTCGACCTGATGGTGCAGGGCCATGGCAACAAGGCGATGGCCGGGCTGCTCGGCCTGTCGCCCAAGACGATCGAGGACCACCGCGCCGCCGTTTTCCAGAAGACCCAGACGCAGAGCGTGGCGCAACTGATCGCACTGTCCCGCTGATCCGCTTGCGGCGAAGCGAGGAGCCGGGCTGGGGCGCAAAGCGTTGATCGGGATCGATCCTGTCGGAGACTCTGCCGTGATTCGTCCCGCATTCCACATGACCCGCTGGCTGGCGGGTGCGCTGATCCTGCCGCTGGCCGCCTGTGGCGGGAGCGGCGAGCCGGAGCGCAACATGGTGACGGCCGCCCCCTCGCCGACCGGTGATGCGACGCCTGCGGTCGAGCCGACCCGCACCAACCTGCCCGCGCCGATCAAGACCGACGCCACCAGCGCCCCGGATACGGTCCTGTCCTGCTCTGCCGAGCGTGGGCAGGCGGCGGCACAGCGGCTGGTGGAGATCTGCACCTCGGTCTCACCCGCCACCCATCCGCCGTGCAATGCGGTCAACAGCTGCGCGATCATCGAGGACGAGATCGCCCGGTCGTGCGCGCTGATGGGCGACGACGCCGCGCAAACGCCCGGTTGCGCGGTCGATCCCAAAAGCGACGCCGCGGCGGCCGATGTCGTGCGCCGTTATTATTCGGCGATCAACGCGCATGACTATGGCACCGCCTGGACGCAATGGGGTCCGGACGGCCGCCCCGGCCAGCGCTTCGCCGATTTCCAGAAGGGCTTTGCGAACACCCGCGCGACCAGCGTGACGATCGGCAGGATGGCCCCCAGCGAGGGCGCGGCGGGATCGGTCTATGCGACCGTGCCGGTGACGGTGAATGCACAGCTCGACGATGGGCGGCAGCAGCGTTTCGTCGGCCAATATGTGGTGCGGCGGGTCAACGATGTGCCGGGAGCGAGCGCGGCACAGCTGCGGTGGCATATCGATTCGGCGACGTTGAAGCCTGCGGGGTGATTCCCGCGCCTCGTTGCATGGAAGGCAGGAGAATGGCTTTCGCGGCTTAGCGCGGAACGTGCACTTCGACTTCGCTCAGTGTGAACGGCGCTTGGGGTTTTGGGCTTAATTCCGCCCCCCGTTCAGCCTGAGCGAAGTCGAAGGCCACGCCCCGCCCTCGCTCACGGCCCGTTAAACCGGATGCCCCTCGGTATCGCGCAGCACCTCGCGCCGCCCGACATGGTCCGGGCGGCTGACGATGCCGTCGGTCTCCATCCGCTCGATCAGCCGCGCCGCCGAGTTATAGCCGATCCGCAACTGCCGCTGGAGCCAGGAGGTCGAGGCCTTCTGGCTCTCGCACACCAGCTGGATCGCCGCGCGATATTGCTGGTCCTCGGCGGTGTCCTCTCCGGTCGGTGCGCCATCCAGCGCGAAGCTCTCCGCCGGTTCCTCGGTGACCGAGGAGATATAATCGGGCTGCCCCTGGGCGCGCCAGTGATCCGCCACCCGGTGGACCTCGTCGTCCGAGACGAAGGGGCCGTGGACGCGCACGATGCCCTTGCCGCCGGGCATGTAGAGCATGTCGCCGCGCCCCAGCAGCTGCTCTGCACCCTGTTCGCCCAGGATGGTGCGCGAGTCGATCTTCGACGTGACATGGAAGCTGATGCGGGTCGGCAAATTCGCCTTGATGACGCCGGTGATGACGTCCACCGACGGCCGCTGCGTCGCCATGATGAGGTGGATGCCCGCCGCGCGCGCCTTTTGCGCCAGGCGCTGGATCAGGAATTCGACTTCCTTGCCCGCCGTCATCATCAGGTCGGCCAGCTCGTCGACGATCACGACGATCTGCGGCAGCGGTTCGTATTCGAGCTTTTCCTCCTCATAGACCGGCTGGCCGGTCTCCGGGTGATAGCCGGTCTGCACCTTGCGCCCCAAAGGCTGGCCCTTGGCCTTGGCCGCGCGCACCTTGTCGTTGAAGCTGGCGAGGCTGCGCACGCCGACCGAGGACATTTGCCGATAGCGGTCCTCCATCGTCTCGACCGCCCATTTCAGCGCGCGGACCGCCTTGGCCGGGTCGGTCACGACCGGGGACAGCAGATGCGGAATGTCGTCATACATCGACAGTTCCAGCATCTTGGGGTCGATCATGATCATCCGACACTGCTCGGGCGTCAGGCGATAGAGCAGCGACAGGATCATGCCGTTCAGGCCGACCGACTTGCCCGAGCCGGTCGTACCCGCGACCAGCAGGTGCGGCATCGGCGCGAGGTCGGCGACGACCGAGTCGCCCGCGATATTCTTGCCCAGGATGATCGGCAGCTGCGCGGCCTGGTCGGCGAAGCTCTGCGACGCCACCAGTTCGTGCAGCGACACCATCTCGCGCTTGGCATTGGGCAGCTCGATACCGATGACGTTGCGCCCCGGAATCACCGCGACGCGCGCCGAGATCGCCGACATGTTGCGCGCGATATCGTCGGCCAGCGCGATGACGCGGTTCGCCTTGATGCCGGGCGCGGGCTCCAGTTCGTACATGGTGACGACCGGGCCAGGACGCACCTCTACGATCGCACCCTGGACGCGGAAATCGTCGAGCACATTCTCGAGCAGGCGCGCATTGCGCTCCAGCGCCGCCTTGTCGATCTGTCCGGCGGGCGAGGGCGGGGCGGGCGTCAGCAGGTCCAGGCCGGGGAGCTGATAGGGCGCGTCGCGGTCCGCGGCCGTCTTGGGCTTGGCGGGCGCGGGCGCGACCTGGCGGTCGGCGATGACGGGGGCGGGGCGATCCTCGCGCACCGGCACCGCCTTGCGCGCCAGCGTCAGCGGCTCTTCGTCATCCTCGTCCTCGTCGTAAAGCGCCTCGTCCTCATCGTTCCAGGGCAGCGCCTCGCCATCCTCGCCCACCGCACGACGGCGGCGCAGGCGCGCCAGGCCCCGTTCGGCGATGTCGAGTTCCAGGCTGCGGCCCCAGATCAAGGCGCCGCCCAGTCCGAAGGTGAGGCCGACCACCACCGATCCCCAGGTCACGACCGCCGCCTGGCCCGAAAATTCCAGCGCCCAGCGGACAAGGCCCGCGACCGACAGCCCGATCACCCCGCCCCAACCGGCGGGCAGCGCCAGCACCGCCGAGTCGGACACGAAGGACAAGGCGCAGGCCATCAAGGCGACGCCGATCACCGCCTGGCGCAGCATCTTGACCCAGCGGCCCGCCGGGCGATCGCGCCACAAGCGGGTCGCGATGATCGGCCCCACGGGAAGGATCAGCGCGACGGCGGGGCCGAACAGGGTCAGCGCGATATCGGCGATCCACGCGCCGGGATGCCCCATCCAGTTGGCCGGGGCCGCACCCGAGGCGGTGTTGAGCGCAGGATCGCTCGCCCGGTAGCTGGCGAGCGCCAGCACCAGCATCAGCGTCACGGCAAACAGGATGAGCGCGGCGACCAGCGCACCGCTGCGCACCGCCCCCGCCTTCACCGTCTCGCGCCATAGAACCGGCTGCGCGCGGCTGGCCATGGGTCTTGTCCTTCAGGAATGTTCGAAAATCCGGGAAAATTCCCAGGAAATATCATCCCCTCTGACGGTTCCTACGTCAAGGCGCGGGGGGCGACACCCGCATTGTTTGCGACCGCGTGACGGTCTAGGAGCATGGACATGGATAGCGACGTCATCATCCTCGGCGGCGGCCTGGTCGGGGCTACTCTGGGTGTCGGTCTGGCCGCGCATGGCCTGTCTTCGATCATCGTCGATCCCGCCGATCCGGCGGTCGTGCTGGCCCCCGGCTTCGACGGGCGCGCCTCCGCCGTCGCCTCGGCCAGCTGGCGGATGCTCGACGCAATCGGCATCGGCGCGAAGCTGGCGGGCAAGGGCTGCGAGATCCGGCACATCCGGGTCAGCGACGGTCTGGAGCCGGGCAAGCTCGATTTCATACCCGACGCCGATGACGGCGCGCTGGGCACGATGTTCGAGAACAAGCTGCTCCGCCGCGCGATCCACGAGACGGCGAACGAGGCCGAGCTGGTCGATCTGCGGATGCAGACCCGCGCGATTTCGGTCGAGCGCGGCCCGGCGGGCGTCACGGCGGTGTTGAGCGACGGCACCACCGTCCGCGCCCCCCTGCTGGTCGCCGCCGAAGGCCGCCAGTCGCCGACGCGTGACGCGGCGGGGATCAAGGTCGCGCGCTGGTCCTACGACCACAAGGCGATCATCAGCGCCTTTCATCACGAGGTCGCGCACGAGAATATCGCGTTCGAGATATTCTACCCCAGCGGTCCCTTCGCGCTGCTGCCGCTGCCCGATGACGAGATCGGGCATCGCTCGGCGATCGTCTGGTCGGTGTCGGGGCGTGATGGCGATGCGATGCTGAAACTGTCCGACCGCGCCTTCCTGGCCGAGGCGGAGAAGAGCATGGGCGGGTTCCTGGGGACCCTGTCCCACGCATCGCCGCGTTCCGCCTATCCGCTGGGTTTCCACCGGGCCGCCACCATGACGGGCGAGCGGCTGGTGCTGGTCGGCGACTCGGCGCATGGCATCCATCCGATCGCGGGGCAGGGCGTGAATCTGGGCTATCGCGACGTCGCCGCGCTGGTCGAGGTGCTGGTCGAGGGCAAGCGCACCGGCCTGGACCTGGGCGATGCGGCCTTGCTCCAGCGTTATCAGCAGTGGCGCGGGCTCGACACGCTGATGGTGTCGGTGGCGACCGACGGCTTCAACCGCATCTTCAGCGTGCCCGGCAAGACCGCCAGCGCGATCCGGCGGCTGGGCATCACCGCAATCGACCATATCCCGCCGTTGAAAGATCGCTTCATGGCCGAGGCGCGCGGGGAGACGGGGCAGCTGCCGCGGTTGTTGCAGGGGGTGATGGTTTAGTTCGGAGGGGTTGGTCCGAAGAGTATTTGCCCTCCCCCAACCCCTCCCGCAGGCGGGAGCGGTTGGGGGAGGGAACGCTCCAAGCGACGTGCCCTCGATAACACCGAGCCGGATCCCAAGCCGCACTTCGACGTTTCGCAAGTCATGAACACCGGGCCTGATCATCCCACCCGTCCCGTCCGAACCCCGATCCGCGACCGCCGTCAGACCGGCGTAGCCCGCGCCATGGCCGCCGCGCTGGCGGTGGTGCTGCTGACGTTGCTGGTCGGATGGAGCATCGGGCATCCGCTCTCCCCCACCGACAGAATGCTGCGCGCAGTGGCGGCGTCCACGGTCGCCGCTTTGTGGCTGGCGGCGGCGATCGGCCATGTCGCGGCGCTGCGGTTCGATTCGCCTGCCGACATCGATGCAGCGGCCAGCGGCAGCCCCGATTCGCCGCGCGTCGCCATGGCGCAGGCGGTGTTGCGCAACACGCTGGAACAGGTGGTGCTCGCGATCCCGGCCTATCTGGCGCTCGCCTGGGTGGTCGAGGGGGCGGGGGCGATGATCCCGATGCTGGCGGCTTTGTTCTCGGTCGGGCGGACGCTGTTCTGGGCCAATTACGCGCGCGGTGCGGTGGCGCGAGCGTTCGGCTTTGCGCTGGGTTTCTATGCGAGTGTCGCGGCGCTGGTCATCGTGCTGGTGACGCTGGCGGGGCGGTTGATCTGATTACCCCCACCCTCCGTTCAGCCTGAGCGAAGTCGAAGGCCAAGGGAATCCCTCGCGGCGAGCGCGGAACGTGCACTTCGACTTCGCTCAGTGCGAACGGAGGGTGGGATGGCGTGGGGTGTTACAGTTGCCGCGCTTCCTCGACCAGCATCACCGGCACGCCGTCACGGATCGGATAGGCGAGGCCCGCCGCCTCCGACACCAGCTCCTGGGCGGCCTCGTCATAACGCAGCGGCGTGCGCGTCACCGGGCAGACCAGCCGTTCGAACAGCCACGGGTCCAGGCTCATTGCAGCGTCACCCGATCCTCGCCGTCATGGCGACCGAAAAACTGCATCAGCTGGATGATCAGCTCGGCGCGCTGTTCCAGATCGGGGGCTTCGAGCAGCGCCTGCTTGGCCGCCACATCGAACGGCGCGATCTGGGCGATGCCGTTGACGAGACTCTCGTCATCCAGCCGCCCGACCGCATCCCAGTCGACCGCATAACCCTGAAGATCGGCGAAACGCTTCGATTCCTGCTCCAGCGAGGCGCGGCGGCCCAGCGACAACAGATCCTCGTCGATCACCGGCAGCAGCTCGGCCTCGACCTGGCGGAAGGGCGTCGTCACCTCCAGCTCGCGGACGATGCGGAACAGCGAGACACCCTCGAGAACGAGGTTGTAGCGGCCATCCTCCATCGCCTCGACCTCGGCGATGCGGCCGACACAGCCCATCTGATAGAGAGACGGCGTATCGCCCTCGCCCGAGGGCTGGACCATGCCGATCCGCCGGTCGCGCGCCATGGCGTCGGACACGAGCGCCCGGTAGCGCGGCTCGAAGATGTGCAGCGGCATCGGCATCCCCGGAAAGAGGATCGCGCCAGCTAGCGGAAAGATCGAGAGCCGCGCCATCCGCGTTACCCGAACAGGATGGCGGACAGACGCCGCCGCTGCTGCGAGACCCAGGGGTCGGTCATGCCGACGACCTCGAACAGCTTGAGCAATTGCTGGCGCGCGGCATCCTCGTTCCAGGCACGGTCAGCGGCGACGATGTGGAGGAGGTTGTCCGCCGCGCCGTCCCGGTCGCCCGCCGCCATCTGCGCATTGGCCAGCGTAAAGCGCTTTTCGTGATCGTCGGGGTTGGCTGCGACCTCGGCCGCCAGATCGGCATAGTCCGCGACCGGCGGGGCCGAGCGGGCCAGCGCCACCGCCGCCACCGCGCGGTGGATGGCCGGGTCGTTCGCCAACTCCGAGGGGAGTGCCTCGATCATGGCTTCCGCCGCTTCGACCTGCCCGGCGGCGAGCAGCGCGCGGATATGGCCCGACAGCACAGCGGGATGCTCCGGCGCCATGTCGAGCAGCTGCTGGAAGATCGACACCGCGCGCTCGGCGTCACCCGCCTCCAGCACCTCCTCGCCCATCGCGATCAGCGGTTCCAGCTCGGCCGCCGCGTCCGCCGCCTCGGACTGGATCGGCAGTTGCTTGAGCAGCTGGTCCAGCATCGTGCGCAGCGCGCTTTCGGTGCGCGCGCTGGTCAGGTCGGCGACCAGCTGGCCCTGGAACATCGCATAGACGGTCGGGATCGAGCGGATCTGGAATTGGTTGGCGATGAACTGGTTCTTGTCGGTGTCGATCTTGGCCAGCACGACGCCCTTGTCGGCATAGGCTTCGGCCACCTTCTCCAGCGTCGGGCCGAGCGCCTTGCACGGCCCGCACCACTCCGCCCAGAAGTCCAGGATGACCAGCTTGGTCATCGACGGCTCGACGACATCGCGGCGGAAGGTGGTGACCGCTTCCTTGTCGGCGGGCGACATTCCCAACGTGGCCAAAAGACGCTCCTTTACGTGTTGCTCGGCCCTATGTGGGCGAGGCGGTGCGGTAATGAAAGGCCGTGGCGTAAATCAGCCGTTCAGCCGCGCGATCGTGCGGTCCCGCCCGATCAGCGGCAGCAGCGCTGCCATGTCGGGTCCCTGCGCCCGCCCGGTAAGTGCCAGTCGCAGCGGCAGGAACAGCGTCTTGCCCTTGCGCCCCGTCGCGTCCTTCAGCGCGGCGGTCAGCGCGTGCCAGGGATCGTTTCCCCAGTCGATCTGACCCGCGACCTCCGCCGCCTGGGCCAGATAGGCGCGGTCGTCCCCGGCGGGTTCGGGGGCCTCGACCGGCCCCTCTATCACCTGCCACCAGGCGGCGGCCTGTGCGACGGTATTGAGATTGGGGCGCACCGCTTCCCACTCCACCTCCCCCATGCCGGTCGGCAAACGGTCGGCGACCGCCTCAAACGGCGTCTGGTGAAGGATGCGCGCATTCAGCTGCGCCAGCTCGCCCTCGTCGAATCGGGCAGGCGCGCGCCCGAAGCGGGTGAAGTCGAACCCGGCGATCAGGGGCGTCATGTCGGCGAGCGGCTCGACCGGATCGCTGGTCCCGATCCGCGCCAGCAGCGCACGCACCGCCTGCGGTTCTATGCCGATCTCGCGGAAATGATCGACGCCCAGCGAGCCGAGTCGCTTGGACAGCTTACCCTCGTTGCCGGTCAGCAGCGCGGCATGGGCGAAGCGCGGCAGCGCGGCCCCCAGCGCCTGGAACATCTGAATCTGCAACGCGGTATTGGAGACGTGATCCTCGCCGCGCACCACCTGGGTCACGCCCATGTCGATGTCGTCGATCACCGAGGGCAGCATATAGAGCCAGGTCCCGTCGGCGCGGCGGATGACCGGATCGCTCATCGTCGCCGGGTCGAAACGCTGGGCACCGCGCACCGCGTCATCCCATTCGATCGGCGCGCCGTGATCCAGCTTGAAGCGCCAGTGCGGACGAACGCCTTCGCTTTCCAGCTTGGCCCGGTCCTCGTTTGTCAGGGTCAGCGCGGCGCGGTCGTAGACCGGCGGCAGGCCGCGCCCGAGCTGGATCTTGCGCTTCAGATCGAGTTCCTGCGCCGTCTCATAGGCCGGATAGACGTGACCGCCCGCCACCAGCTCGGCAAAGCGCGACTCGTACAGCGCGAAACGCTGCGACTGCCGTACCTCGGCATCGGGGATCAGGCCCAGCCATTGCAAATCCGCGCGGATCGCCTCGACATAGCGTTCCTCGCTGCGTTCGGCATCGGTGTCGTCGATGCGCAGCAGGAAGCGCCCGCCGGTGCTTTGCGCGTACATCCAGTTGTGCAGCGCGGTGCGGATGTTGCCGACATGAAGCCGCCCGGTGGGCGAGGGAGCGAAACGGGTCACGGTCATGACGCTCGCCATAATCGGGGAATCACCTTTGCGCTATTGTGACAGCGCGATTAAGGGGACCCGCATCACTGGGCTGTCTGCGGGGACGGGATACCACCATGAAATTGATGACCGGCAATTCGAACCTGCCGCTGGCGAAGGCGATTTCCTCCTATCTGGAGGTGCCGCTGACCGAGGCGCTGGTGCGCCGCTTCGCCGATGAGGAAATTTTCGTCGAGATCCAGGAGAACGTCCGCGGCGAGGACGTGTTCGTGATCCAGTCGACCGGCTATCCGGTCAACGACAATCTCATGGAACTCCTCATCATGATCGACGCGCTGAAGCGCGCGTCGGCCAGCCGCATCACCGCGGTGATCCCCTATTTCGGCTATGCGCGCCAGGACCGGAAGCCCGGCCCCCGCACGCCGATCTCGGCCAAGCTGGTGGCCAACCTGATCACCGTGGCGGGTGCCGACCGCGTGCTGTCGGTCGACCTGCACGCCGGTCAGATCCAGGGATTCTTCGATATCCCGACCGACAATCTCTATGCCGCGCCGGTCATGTCGGCGGACATTCTGGCGCGCTTCAAGAACGACAACCTCATGGTCGTGTCGCCCGACGTCGGCGGTGTGGTCCGCGCGCGCCAGCTCGCCAAGCGGCTGAACAACGCGCCGCTGGCGATCGTCGACAAGCGTCGCGAGCGGGCGGGCGAGTCGGAGGTGATGAACATCATCGGTGACGTCGAAGGGCGCTTCTGCATCCTGATCGACGATATCGTCGATTCGGCGGGCACGCTGTGCAACGCGGCCGCCGCCTTGCGCCAGGCGGGGGCGGAGGACGTCGTCGCCTATGTCACCCACGGCGTGTTGTCGGGTGGCGCGGTGGCGCGAGTCGACGGCTCGGAACTGCGCGAGCTGGTGATCACCGACTCGATCGGCAATCACGAGTCGATCAACACCACCGGCAAGATCCGCCACCTGCCCATCGCCCCGCTGCTGGGCGAGGCGATCAAGCGCATCGCGGACGAGACGAGCGTGTCGAGCCTGTTCGATTGATTTTTTGACGGGGCCAGCCGCGTATGTTTCGCGTGCGGCGAGCCCCCACCCCAAACCCAGTTTCAGGTAAACGATGCCCCGCATCGTTTAAGTCATGCCGGGGGCATGACCGACCTGAAACTCCCCTCCGGGAGGAGGGGCTTAGAAGGCGCGAGACGATGGACCTTGCCACGCCCCTCCCGCAGGCGGGAGGGGATGGGGGAGGGCTGGACCTGGGCGAGACGCTCGCGACCACCCAGTCTAAAATTCTCAGCGATTCCCCAGCGCGACGATATGCTCGAACACCGCCGGATGAAGCGGCTTCGAAAACGCACACCCATATTTGAAGCGGTCGCGCCAGGCGATCACCGCCTCCAGCGGGGCGAGCCCCGGAAGGGTCAGCCAGACGATCGTACCCGGCCACAGGGTGAAGCTGGTCTCGGCGCGAAACCCCTCGGGCGACAGGTCGACCACGTCGATCTCGAAGCGGGTCTGCCCCTTGTCGCGCAAATGCGCGCGCATCCGCACGGCATGCCGCAGCGAGCGGCGGAGATCCTGGCCGGCTATCGGCTCGAATGGCGGTGTGAAGACCGGGTTATCCATAGCGCCCCCTCCATAAGGGAAAGAAGGTTACTTTTCCGCCAACGCCTCATGATCCTGCCGCGCTCCCGCCGGGCGGCGGACTCCGGCATGGGCGCGACGCTTCAATTCGGCTTTCAAGTCCTCAGGCCGGGGTGCGATCAGAAAGCCGAAGCTGACCGTCCCCTTCTTCGTCTCGACGACGTGGTGCAGCCGGTGCGCCTGGATGATCCGCTTCATATAGTCGGACTTGGGCAGATAGCGGGTCGGAACACGCTTATGGACGATGATGTCGTGAAAGCCGAAATAGATCGCGCCATAGGCGGCGATTCCCGCCCCGATCCAGGTGAAGCCCGGCCACCAGCCCAATTGCACCCCGCCCAGGATCATCACGAAGGACGGAACCGCGAAGATCGCCGCGTACAGATCGTTCAGCTCCCAGTTGCCGGTGCGGGGCCGGTGATGGCTCTCGTGCAGGAACCAGCCCGGCCCATGCATGATCCAGCGGTGCGCCGCATAGGCGAACCCCTCCATGAAGATCACGGTGCCGAGAAACAGGAGGATGCCGAAAACCCAGTTCATCGGATCGGCATAACGCATTTGCGATAAATTTGCTTCTTATTCCGTTGGTCTTGCGCAGAGAGCACTCCGGCTGTGCGTGAAAAGCATTTGCGATGCATTTGCATTAAGGTGGTTTCGGGGTGGATTTGTCCGCCAGCCTGTGCTTTAGCCACACCCAATTTCCCTAGAACCACCCGAGAGGCGGAAGGCTAGCGCATGAACATCCACGAATATCAGGCCAAGGAATTGCTCGCCAAGTTCGGCGTGCCCGTCCCCGCCGGCTTCGCCGCGATGACCGTCGAGGAAGCTGTCGAGGCATCGTCCAAGCTCCCCGGACCGCTCTACGTCGTGAAGGCGCAGATCCATGCGGGCGGCCGCGGCAAGGGCAAGTTCAAGGAACTCGGCCCCGATGCCAAGGGCGGTGTCCGCCTGGCCAAGACCGCCGATGAAGTGCGCGCTGCCGCCACCGACATGCTGGGCAACACGCTGGTCACCGTCCAGACCGGCGACGCGGGCAAGCAGGTCAACCGCCTGTACGTGACCGACGGCGTCGACATCGCGAAGGAATTCTACCTCGCGCTGCTCGTCAACCGCGCGACCGGCCGCGTCTCGATGGTCGCCTCGACCGAAGGCGGCATGGACATCGAGACCGTGGCGCATGACACGCCCGAGAAGATCCACTCGATCGACATCGACACCGCGACCGGCTTCATGCCGCATCACGGCCGCGCCGTCGCTGCCGCGCTGGAACTGACCGGCGACCTCGCCAAGCAGGCCGCCAATGTCGCGTCGAAGCTGTACGATGCGTTCCTGGGCACCGATGCCGAGCAGATCGAGATCAACCCGCTCGCCGTCACCGAGGACGGCAAGCTGATGGTGCTCGACGCCAAGGTCGGCTTCGACGGCAACGCCATGTTCCGTCACAAGGACCTGATGGAACTGCGCGACACCACCGAAGAAGACGCGATGGAGCTGGAGGCGTCGAAGTACGACCTGGCGTACATCAAGCTCGACGGTGACATCGGCTGCATGGTCAACGGCGCCGGCCTCGCCATGGCGACGATGGACATCATCAAGCTGAACGGCATGTTCCCGGCCAACTTCCTCGACGTCGGCGGCGGCGCCAACAAGGAAAAGGTCACCGCGGCGTTCAAGATCATCCTGAGCGATCCCGCCGTGAAGGGCATCCTGGTCAACATCTTCGGCGGCATCATGCGCTGCGACATCATCGCCGACGGCATCGTCGCGGCGGCGAAGGAAGTGAACCTGCAGGTTCCGCTGGTCGTCCGCCTCGAAGGCACGAATGTCGAGAAGGGCAAGGAAATCCTCGCCAATTCGGGTCTCGCCATCGTCCCCGCCAACGATCTGGGCGACGCCGCCAAGAAGATCGTGGCCGAGGTGCAGAAGGTCGCGTAAACCGCACCTTCGGCCCTGACGGACCGATGATAAAAGGGGCTCGGGCGGAAACGTCCGGGCCTCTTTCTCGTTCTGGGGTGCAAGTCTTGCGATGCGATCGCAACGCCGCCAAAGACGGCGGCATGTTTGGCTGTTCAGCCGGGAAGGAACCGCGATGAAGATCGTCGTGCCCGTGAAACGGGTGTTGGATTATAACGTGAAACCGCGTGTGAAGGCGGACGGGACGGGCGTCGACTTGGCGAACGTGAAGATGTCGATGAATCCGTTCGACGAGATCGCGGTGGAAGAGGCGATCCGGCTGAAGGAGAAGGGGGCGGCGACCGAAGTGGTCGTCGTCTCGATCGGCGAGCCCAAGGCGGCGGACACGCTGCGCACCGCACTCGCCATGGGCGCGGACCGGGCAATCCTGATCACCGCCGACCAGCCAGTCGAACCGCTGGGCGTCGCCAAGCTGCTCGCCAAGGTGGTCGAGGAAGAACAGCCTGGCCTGGTCATCCTGGGCAAGCAGGCGATCGACGGCGACAATAACCAGACCGGCCAGATGCTGGCGGGCCTGCTCGGCTGGGCGCAGGGGACGTTCGCTTCGAAGGTCGAGATCGACGGGCAGACGGCGAACGTCACCCGCGAGGTCGATGGCGGGCTGGAGACGGTGGCGCTGACGCTGCCCGCCATCGTCACCACCGACCTGCGCCTCAACGAGCCGCGCTACGCGTCGCTGCCCAATATCATGAAGGCCAAGTCCAAGCCGATGGCGACGAAGACGGCGGCCGACTACGGCGTCGACGTCAGCCCCCGGCTGACGATCACCCATGTCGCCGAGCCGGGCAAGCGCCAGGCGGGCGTCAAGGTCGGCTCGGTCGACGAACTGGTTGAGAAACTGAAAGCACTGGGAGTGGCCAAGTGAAGACGCTGGTTTGGGTCGAGCATGACGGCGGGGCCGTCAAGGATGCCACGCTGGCGACCGTCACGGCGGCGGCCAGGCTGGGCGAGGTGCACCTGATCGTCGCGGGTCAGGGCGTCGATGGCGTGGCGCAAGGAGCGGCGAAGATCGCCGGTGTCGGCAAGGTCCATGTCGCCGACGATGCGGCCTATGCCAACGCCTTGGCAGAGAACGTCGCGCCGCTGATCGCCCAGCTGATGGGCCAGCACGACGCCTTCCTCGCGCCGTCGACGACCACGGGCAAGAACATCGCGCCGCGCGTCGCCGCGCTGATCGACGTGATGCAGATCAGCGACATCCTGTCGGTCGAAGGACCGGACAGCTTCACCCGGCCGATCTATGCGGGCAACGCTATCGCGACGGTGAAGACCAGCGACACGAAACTCGTCCTGACCGTGCGCACCACCGCCTTCGAGAAGGCGGCGGCCGAGGGCGGCGCGGGCAGCATCGAGGCGGTAGCCTCCACCGGCGACGCCGGAAGCTCACGCTTCGTCGGCGCGGAAAAGGCCGAGAATGCCCGCCCCGAGCTGACCAGCGCCAAGATCATCGTCTCGGGCGGTCGCGCGCTGGGCTCGGAAGAGCAGTTCCACGCGCTGATCGACCCGCTCGCCGACAAGCTGGGCGCGGCCGTCGGTGCGTCCCGCGCGGCGGTCGATGCGGGCTATGCCCCCAACGACTATCAGGTCGGGCAGACCGGCAAGATCGTGGCACCCGAAGTCTATGTCGCGGTCGGTATCTCGGGTGCGATCCAGCATCTGGCGGGGATGAAGGACTCCAAGGTCATCGTCGCGATCAACAAGGACGAGGACGCGCCGATCTTCCAGGTCGCCGATATCGGCCTGGTCGGCGACCTGTTCACCATCGTGCCGGAGCTGACGAGCAAGGTCTGACGGAGGGGGCCTGTCGTGACAGGCTTAATCCACCCCTCCCCTTCAGGGGGGCGGGGGTGGGGCGCTTCCGCAAGTGCAAAACTCGCGGTGAGGCCCCACCCCAACCCCTCCCCTGAAGGGGAGGGGCCTGGCTGGGATCAATCCGATGTCCTCCGGTACCGGGGCATCGCTGGCGGCACGCCCCCCCACCACTGCTTCGTGGCGGCGGATTTCAGCTGATTCGGTACAGCCGCAACGGCGACCCCTTGGGCAGCGGCAGCGGGGTCAGCCAGTTCGGCGTCCAGCCGCGCGCCATCCGGTCGTAAAAACCTCCCGGCGCCCGCGCGCGGTAATTGGTCGACTCGGCCATGTCGGGGCAGATCAGCAGCAGCGTCGCGCCGTGCCGCTTCATGATCGCGCGCGCCTGCGCCTCGCTGCCCTGGAAGGCATGCTGCACGTCCAGGATCGCATCGCCATTGCGGTGATACGGCCCCGCAATCGCGTCATGATGGGTCGTCACGATCAGCCGCGGCCCCAGGTCGACAAAGGTGAACACCGTCGCCTTGGGATAGGCATTCACCCGCGTCAGGACCGAGGTCCGCACGCACTGCCCGGTCGCACGGTTGACCCGGTTGGCATAGGCGCTCGGCTGAGTGGCGGGCAGATAGGTGACGACCCAGCTCGCCGCGATCCCCGTCGGCACCAGCACCGCCAGCACGATGGCGGGCACCCGCAGCAGCGGCGAGCGCAGCCGGGCCAGCCAGGGCAGGACCATCCACAGCAGCGCCGCGATGCCCGGCACCGCCAGCATCTGCGCCGCCGGGGCTGCGCGCGCCTGCCACAACAGCATCAGGCAGGCGAAGGTCGTGAACAGCGCCACGGCGGTCCAGCCGATCGTCCGCCACCGCCAGGCCGCGACGATCGCCCCGATCATCCCGATCACCGGCATGATCGCCATGGGCAGCGCAACGCGAAGTGGATGCTTGTAGATCGGCTTGGCCTCGCGGACATTGTTCAGCCAGTTGCGCTGCAATTCGGGGCTGACCTGTTCGGGGCGGGTCAGGCATTGCGGGAACAGGCCGGCGAAACCGCCCGCGATCACCGCGCCCGCGACCACCGCCAAGCCCAGGCGCGCACCGCGCGACGCCGGGTTGATCCGCGCCAGCACGAACAGCAACGCTCCCGCCGCCACCGTCACCGACAGCCACACCGGGGTCAGCGCGTCGCAGCGCATCGCGTAATTGGCGTTGGAGGCAAAGGCGGCGAACCCCGCTGCGCTGCCCCCGCCGAGCGTCAGCGCATAGACGGCCAGCCGGTCGGCCTCCGCCCGGTCCCAGACCCAGCGCAGCGTCAGGATCGCGCCCGCCATCGCGGCATAGGGCAGCATCTCCAGCCCGATCGCCAGCGACACCGCGCTCGCCAGCCCGACCAGCGCCCCGCCGCGCCGTGCGGCCGGATCGCACAGCCCCGCGACGGTGACCGCCAGCATCGCCAGCTGCCACCCATGATGGTCGATGCGCATCGGCATGTACATCAGCAGCGTGGCATGGGCGCACAGCAGCAGCGCCATGCCCAGCGGCCAGCTCAACGCCCCGACCAGCCGCCGCAGCGTCACCGCCAGCGCGGTCATGGTGATCGACAGCGGGATCAGCGGCGCCAGGCCGCAGGCGAGTCGCTCGGCCCAGGCGGGGGTGGTGAACAGGCGGAAAAACAGGATCAGCCCGGCGATCGGCAGATCGACGATGCGGCTCCAATGGATGTCGAAGCCGACCGGCGGGTTCATCCGATACTGGCGCAGATCGTACCAGCCCTGCCCCGCCATCCAGGCCCGCACCTGCATCAGCCGCATATTGTCGTCGGTATCGCCCAGCGACCACCAGCGTATCTGGCCCCAGCGATCATAGATGTACCAGGCGGTGATCGCCGCCCACGCCACCAGCACCCAGCGTTGCCAGTTGCGGTCGATCTCACGCTGCAGACGTTCCAAAGACGCTTCCCTCATACCCGCCCGCAGCTTAAGGCGCAGGACTTCGAGACGCTCTATCGTGGGCGGCGCAAAGGGCAAGGTCGGGGGTATGGCGACTCTTCAGCACCAGATCGATCGATGGCGGTCCAGCGGGATGCTGGGCCAGATCATCCGCTTCGGTATCGCGGGCGGATTGTCGACGGTCGTCTATTCGGCGGTCTATCTGCCGCTGACGTCCTGGGTCCTGCCGCACGACAAGGCCGTGCTGGCGGTGCCGCCAGCGTTCCTCGTGGCGGTGATCTTCGGTTTTTTCCTGCACAGCGCCTGGAGCTTCCGCGGCCACGGCACCCGCGACCCCAGCGGCAGGCAGCATCTGAAATTCCTTGTGGTGCAAGGCTTTGGACTTGTGCTGAATGCGCTCTTCACCTGGATTGCCACCGGGCTCCTGCATCAACCACCCTGGGTCGCGCTGATCCCGGTGGTCACGATCACGCCGATCGCGACCTTCGCGCTCAACCGCCAATGGGTCTTCGGATAAGTTCATGGACCGTATCGTTTACGACCGCATGGCCGCGCATGATTCCACCCATTGGTGGTATCGCGCGCGCCGCGACATCCTGGCCGATTACCTGACCCGTTACGGCAAGCTGCCCGCCGAGGCGCGCATCCTCGAGATCGGTTGCGGCACCGGGCATAACCTGCCCATGCTGGCGAGCTTCGGTACGGTCGACGCGATCGAGATCGATCCGGCCGCGCGGGAGATCGCGTCGCAAAGGCTGGGCAAGCCGGTCCAGGCCGCGCCGCTCCCCGAACTGCCGGGGATCGAGCGGGGCGCCTATGACCTGATCGCCGTGCTCGACGTGGTCGAGCATATCCAGGACGACGTCGCCGCGCTCGCCGCGATGAAGTCGTGCCTGAAGCCGGGCGGCAAGATCCTGATCGCGGTTCCGGCGCATCAGTGGATGTGGTCGGCGCATGACGTGGTGAACCACCATCACCGCCGCTATTCCAAGGGGACTTTGGTGTCGGCGATCGAGAAGGCGGGGCTGCGCCCGCGCAAGCTCGGCTATTTCAACTCGCTGCTCTTCCCGCTGGCCGCCGCCGCGCGGATCGCCGGGCGGATCACCGGGCGCGACGACAGCGACGACTCGCCGCCGCCCGCACCGCTGAACAAGGCGTTCGAGGCGATCTTCCGGTTGGAGCGGCATCTGGTCGGGCGTGTGCCGATGACGCCGGGGGTTTCGATCGTGACGTTGGCGGAGCCTGTTTGAGGCTGGCGTGGGGGCGTGGCCTTCGACTTCGCTCAGGCGGAACGGAGTGAGGTGCTGTTGGCCGCACACCCCAACCCCCGTTCCGCCTGAGCGAAGTCGAAGGCCACGGGAATCCCTCGCAAATATGGTTTCACTCACCGTCCATCCCTTTTAGGGAAGCCCCCATGCTGGACTTTCATCGCGCCGACTTGGCCCGACTGGCCGCGCGGGACCGATTGCGGGGGCTGGCCCCGCAGCAAGGCAGGGACTTCGCCTCCAACGACTATCTCGGGCTGGCGAGCCACCCGCGCCTTGCCGCCGCTATCGCGAACGCGGTCGCGGAGGGTATCCCCGTCGGCTCGGGCGGATCGCGGTTGTTGCGCGGCAACCATCCGGAACATGAGGCGCTGGAAGCCGAAGCCGCCGCCTTCTTCGGCGCGGAGGCGAGCCTGTATTTCTCCTCCGGCTACACCGCCAACGCCACGTTGCTGGCGACGCTGCCGCAGCGCGGCGACCTGATCGTTCATGACGCGCTGGTCCATGCCAGTATGCATGAGGGGATGAAGCTGTCGCGCGCCGTATCGGTCGCGGCGGCGCATAACGATCCGGCGGCGTTCGAGGACGCCATCCGCGCATGGCGGGCGCAGGGCGGCAAGGGGACGGTCTGGATCGCGGTCGAAAGCCTCTATTCGATGGACGGCGACACCGCGCCGCTGACCGAGCTGACGGCGGTGGCCGAGCGGCATGACGCGATGCTGATCGTCGACGAGGCGCACGCCACCGGCGTCTTCGGTGACCGGGGGCAGGGGCTCGCCACGCCGGGTGAGCGGGTCGTCACCCTCCACACCTGCGGCAAGGCGCTGGGGTGCGAGGGCGCGCTGGTCGCAGGTCCCGCCATCGTGCGCGACTATCTGGTCAATCGCGGGCGGGGGTTCATCTTCTCGACCGCCCCCTCGCCGCTGATGGCGCGCGGGGTGCGCGAAGCCCTGCATATCCTCGCCGATGAGCCCGAGCGGCGGACGGCGCTCCACCAGCGCATCGCGCTGGCCAGCGAGCGGCTGGCTCCCCATGGCGCGCTGGCGAACGGCACGCCGATCATGCCGCTGATCCTGCACGACAATGGCCGCACCATGCGCGCCGCCGAGGCGTTGCAGGCGCGCGGTTTCGACATTCGCGGCATCCGTCCGCCGACCGTGCCGGTGGGTGCGGCGCGGCTGCGGCTGTCGATCACCCTCAATGTCGAGGCGGCGGACATTCGCGCCCTCGACGACGCACTCAAAGAGGTTCTGGCATGAGCGCGATCATCGTCACCGGCACCGATACCGAGATCGGCAAGACCGTCTTTTCCGCCGCGCTGACCGGGGCGCTTGGGGCAAGTTACTGGAAGCCGGTGCAGGCGGGCACCGACGAGGAGGGGCATGGCGATGCCGAGACGGTGGCACGCCTGAGCGGTCGCCCGGTCCTGCCCTCCGCCTATCGGCTGAAGACCCCCTGCTCGCCGCACCGGGCCGCCGAGATCGACGGCGTGACGATCGACCGCGATCGCCTTGCCCTGCCGCAGGTCGACGGGCCGCTGGTCGCCGAAGGGGCGGGCGGGGTGCTGGTGCCCGTTACCCGGCAGATGCTGTTCGCCGACCTGTTCGCCCATTGGGGCCGTCCGGTGGTGCTGGTCGCGCGGACCGGGCTGGGCACGATCAACCACAGTCTGTTGTCGATCGAGGCGTTGCGGTCGCGCGGCGTGCCGATCCTGGGCGTCGCCTTCGTCGGCGAGGCGGTCGAGGACAGCGAGGCGACCATCGCCGCGATCGGCGGGGTGAAGCGGCTCGGCCGCCTGCCGCGCCTCGCGACCCTGACCCGCGAAACGCTGGGGGAGGCCTTCGCCGCGAATTTTGACATCGGGGATTTCCGATGACCTCGCCCGTCTGGCATCCCTTCACCCAGCATGGCCTGGGTGAACCGATCCCCAAGGTCGCCACCGCGAGCGGCGCGGTCCTGACCACGGTCGACGGGCGCGAGGTGATCGACGCCATTTCCAGCTGGTGGGTGACGACGCACGGCCACAACCATCCGCGCATCAGCGCCGCCATCGCCGAACAGGCAGGCAAGCTCGACCAGATCATCTTCGCAGGCTGGACCCACGAACCCGCCGAGCAGGTCGCCGCCGAACTGGTGCGGATCACCCCGCCCGCGCTGACGCGGGTGTTCTTTTCCGACTCCGGCTCGACGGCGGTCGAGGTCGCGCTGAAGATGGCGCTGGGTTACTGGCTCCACCGGGGTGAGCCGCGTCACCGCATCCTCGTTCTCGAACACAGCTATCATGGCGATACGATCGGCGCGATGTCGGTGGGCGCGCGCGGCGTGTACAACCGGGCCTATGCGCCGCTGCTCTTCGATGTCGGCACCATTCCCTTCCCCAGCGATGTGCAGGCCACGCTCGACGCGTTGGAGGCGGAGTGCCGGGCGGGCGCCGCGGCGTTCATCGTCGAGCCTTTGGTGCTCGGCGCGGGCGGCATGTTGCTCTACGCGCCCGAGACGCTGGCCGCGATGCGCGACATCTGCGCGAGGCACGGCGTGTTGTTCATCGCCGACGAGATCATGACCGGCTGGGGCCGCACCGGCACGCTGTTCGCCTGCGAGCAGGCGGAGGTGGTGCCCGACATTCTCTGCCTGTCCAAGGGGCTGACCGGCGGCGCGGTGCCGCTGGCGGTGACGCTGGCGATCGAGCCGATCTTCCAGGCGCATTGGTCGCAGACCGATCGGTCCAGACAGTTCTTCCACTCGTCCAGCTACACCGCCAACCCCATCGCGTGCGCGGCGGCGGCGGCCAATCTGGCGATCTGGCGTGACGAGCCCGTTCAGGCGCGCATCGATACGCTGGCGGGGGCGCAGGCGCGGCATCTGGCAATGGTGGCAAGCCAACCATTGGTCCACAGCCCTCGCCAGCTCGGCACCATCGCCGCGTTCGAGCTGGGCGCGGGGCAGGATTACCTGTCCGATCTCGCGCCCCGGCTGCTGGCGCATTTCCGGGAGCGCGACCTGCTCGTCCGGCCGATGGGCAACACCATCTATGTGATGCCGCCCTATTCGATCACGCCGGAACAACTCGGTAAAGTCTGGACCGGCATCGGCGAGGCGATAGATCGTTTCGGGGGTTGAACCTATTCCTCCCCTGCAAGGGAGGTGTCGCGCGAAGCGTGACGAAGGGGTGTCCCCCTCTCGATAGCGCGACACTCCTCCGTCAGGCCTGCGGCCTGCCACCTCCCCTTAAAGGGGAGGAATAGATGCGGTGCCCTTTGACTTTAGGGCTTTTCATTTGCTTTATCCCGCGACGATTCAAAAGGAGCAGGCATGAGCGTGGCGGCGGCAAGAGCGATGGGGGCTCTGGCATCAGTGACGGCGCTGTGCTGGGGGATGGCCGCTGCGGCGCAGACGGCTCCGGTGAGCCCGCCTGCAACGCCGCTCGGGCCGATCAACGCCGACCTGCCGCCCGGTGGCGATTCCTACGCCCGCGCCATCGTCCCCAGCGCCGTCACCGCCCCCAATTGGACGCTGTCCGCCTGGGTCCAGCCGCGCAGCGTCATGGGCAAGGGCACGACGATGCTGATCGGCGGCTTCGGCGACCCCAAGGCGGGGCCGCGCCGCTATCTGGCGCTGGTCGATGGCCAGCCCGCGCTCGTCACCGAGGCGGGGGTGGTCCAAGGCGGCGGCGACGCCGACCGCAACAAATGGACCTATATCGCCGCCAGCTATGACGGAAAGATCGTCCGGCTGTTCGTGAACGGTCGACAGGTGGTGCAGCGCGGGCTGTCGCTGGAGCCGGTGACCGGCGTTGCGACGCTGGCGCCCCGCGATTACCAGCCGGTCTTTGCGGGCAAGGTCATCGATTTCCGCATGGTGCGCGAGGCGGTCGATCCGCTGACCCTCCGCGTCGCCGCCCGCCGCGCGCCCGATCCGGCGAAGCTGGCGCTCCAGACCGGCAGCCCGACTTGGCCCTATCAGACCCACCAGATGCAGGGGCAGACGGCACCGCAGGACGCCTGGACGCTGCCCCAGTCCAAGGCGCCGATCCCGACCAGCGGCACGGCAAAGCCAGAACCGAAGGACGCCGCGCTCGTCTCCACCACGACAGGCCAATGGGTGGTCAATGGCTGGCGATTGATCGAGGCGGCCAAGGTCGGCCCCGGCGGCGCGGACCTGTCGCAGGGCAATTTCGACGCGAGCAAATGGTATGCCGCGACCGTGCCGGGCACCGTGCTGACCACTTTGGTCGATCGCGGCGTCTATCCCGATCCGGCGGTCGGGCTGAACAACCTGTCGATCCCGGAGACGCTGGCGCGACAGGATTACTGGTATCGCACCGAGTTCGACACACCGCCCGAGGCGGCCGGGCGGCAAATGTGGCTGACCTTCAACGGCGTGAATTATTCGGCTGAGGTCTGGGTCAATGGCCGGATGATGGGCACGATGAAGGGCGCCTTCATCCGTGGCCGATTCCCCGTAACGCTGACCGCGGGGCGCAATGCCGTCGCCGTGCGCGTCTCGCCGCCGCCGCATCCCGGCATCGCGCACGAGGAATCGATGACGGCGGGCGTGGGCGAGAATGGCGGCGTCCAGATGATGGACGGCCCGACCTTCGTCGCGACGGAAGGATGGGACTGGATCCCGTCCGTGCGCGACCGCAACACCGGGCTGTGGCAGGGCGTGACGCTGGCCGCGACCGGCCCGGCGGTGATCGGCGACCCGCAGGTCGTGACGACCCTGCCCAAGCCCGACAATTCGGTCGCCGATGTCGAGATCGCGGTGCCCGTCACCAATAACGGCCAGACGCCGGTGACGGCGACGGTGCGCGCGGTGTTCGACGATGTGGTCGTCGAAAAGCCGGTGACGGTGGCTCCCGGCCAGACCATCCGCGCCGTCCTGTCCCCATCCGAGTTCCCGCAGCTTTCGGTCAAGAATCCGCGTCTCTGGTGGCCCAATGGTTACGGCGACCCGGCGCTGCACGATCTGGCGCTGACGGCGGCGGTCGATGGCGCATTGTCGGACAGCAAGGCGCTTCGCTTCGGGATGCGGCAGGTGACCTATGACCTGTCGCTGTTCGACGATGACGGCGATCTCGAGCGGGTGACGCTGGACCTCAACCGGGTGCGCGGCGGGCCGAAGGTGGTGGACACCAGTCACAAGGGCATTCGCAAGACCGGAAACGGCTGGGCGATGAGCTTCACGCCGGGCGGCGACCAGTCGGCGGCGGTCAGCAAGGTCGCCGACGATCCGCGCCTCGCTCCCTATATGACCTTGCGCGTCAACGGCGTGCGGATCGCGGCGCGCGGCGGCAATATCGGCATGGACGATTTCATGAAGCGCGTCGACCGCGCGCATCTGGAGCCGTTCTTCCGCCTGCATCGCGACGCGCACCTCAACATCATCCGCAACTGGGTGGGTCAGAATACCGAGGAGAGCTTCTTCGACCTGGCCGACGAATATGGCCTGATGGTCCTGTCCGACTTCTGGGAGTCGACCCAGAATTACAATATGGAGGCCGAGGACCCGCAACTCTTCCTCGCCAATGCGGCCGATGTGGTGCGCCGCTATCGCAACCACCCCTCGATCGTCGCCTGGTTCGGGCGGAACGAAGGCGTGCCGCAGCCGATCCTCAACACCGGGCTGGACACGCTGCTGCGCGCCGAGGACGGGACGCGGCTCTATATGCCCTCGTCCAATGCGGTGAACCTGCAAGGCTCCGGCCCCTATAACTGGCGGCCGCCGGTGGAATATTTCACGACGCACGCCAAGGGCTTCTCGGTCGAGGTCGGCACGCCCTCGCTGCCGACGCTGGAATCGTGGAAGCGGACCATCCCGGTCGAGGCGGATCGCTGGCCGATCGGCGATGTCTGGGCCTATCATGACTGGCACCAGACCGGGAACGGCGCGGTGAAGACCTATATGGACGTGCTCGAACGCCGCTTCGGCCCATCCACGGGCCTCGAGGATTTCGAGCGCAAGGCGCAGATGATGGAGTATGAATCCTACCGCGCCATCTTCGAGGGGATGAATGCAGGGCTCTGGACCGAGAATTCGGGGCGGATGCTGTGGATGACGCAGCCCGCCTGGCCGTCCTCGGCATGGCAGATCTTCTCGTCCGACTATGACACGCACGCTGCCTTCTACGGGGTGAAGAAGGCCGCCGAGCCGATCCATGTCCAGATGAACCTGCCCGACCACCGCGTCGTGCTGGTCAACAACACCCGTGACGCGCTGAAGGGCGTGCAGGTGCGCGCGAAGGTTGTCGGGCTGGATGGCCGGTCCGAGAGTGAGCAGGAGGCGAAGGTCGTCGCGAATGCCGAGGGGGTGACGCCTGTACTGACCCTCGACCTCGCCCCCGCGATGAAGCGCGGGCCGGTGCTGGTCCGGCTGGAGGCGATGGATGCGGGCGGGCAGCTGCTGTCGACCAACAGCTATTGGGAGGCGGCGGACGATGCGGGTTACCGTGCGCTGACCGCCATGGGGACGGCGCCCGTCACCGCGAGTGCGACGACGCAGGCCCAGGGTGAGGAGACGCTGGCCAGCGTCTCCCTGACCAATGGCGGCACCGTCCCCGCGATCGAGACCAAGCTGACCGTGATGAACGCCGACGGCGCCCAAGTGCTGCCCGCCTATTTCAGCGACAATTACGTCACCCTGATGCCCGGAGAAACCCGCGTGATCGAGATTCGCTATCCCACGGCCAAGGCGGACAAGCCGATGGTGAATGTGCGCGGCTGGAACGTCACCCCGACCGCTGCGGACCTGCGCCCGTGAGCCGGATGATCCTGACCGCGCTCGCTGCGCTGACCCTCGCCGTACCCGCCGCCGCGCAGACCGCGCCAAAGGAAACCGACTCGCAGCGCTGGACCCGCGAATGGGAGGAGCGGCTGCACAACGACTTCGCCTATCTGGCGCGTTACCGCGACGACAATGCCAAGCTGTCAGCGCCGGTGGCGGGCCAGCCGCGCGTGGTCTTCATGGGCGACTCGATCACCGAGGGTTGGGTCGGCAAGATGCCGCAATTCTTCGTGCCCGGCCGGATCGGGCGCGGGATCAGCGGCCAGACGACCTCGCAGATGCTGCTCCGCTTCCGCCAGGACGTGATCGACCTGAAGCCTGCGGTCGTGCAGATCATGGCGGGCACCAATGATATTGCGGGCAATACCGGACCGACGACCGACGCGCAGGTCGAAGGCAATATCATGTCGATGGTCGAACTGGCCCAGGCCAACGGCATCCGCGTCATCCTGGCCTCGATCCCGCCCGCCGATCATTTTCCGTGGAAGCCGGGCCTGGCCACCGCGCCGCGAATCGCGACGCTGAATGCCTGGTTGAAGGATTACGCCAAGCGAGTCGGTGCGACCTATGCCGATTACTGGTCAGTGCTGCACGTCGGTGACGCGCTGAGACCCGATTGGGGCCTTGACGGCGTGCATCCCAATGCGGCGGGCTATGCCGCGATGGCGCCGGTCGCCGATGCCGCGATCAAGCAGGCGCTGGCCAAGCCTCAGCCGCGCAGGATGCGGTAATTCAGCCGGGCGGTCGCGATCGGCTGGTCGCGATCCTCCTGCCAGGCGACCGCCTCGACATTGGCGGTCCGCTGGCCGAGGCGCAGGATGACGCCGACCGCGCGCGTCGGATGCCGGTCGCGCCCGGTGCGCAGATAGTTGGTCGTGATCGTCACCGGCTTGATCCGGGCCGCGCCTTCGCCCGCCAGCCGGTGGGTGAGCGCGGCGATGCCCGCCACCTCCAACAGCCCCGCGATCGCGCCACCCTGCAACAACCCCGGCCAGCCCATCACATGTTCGCCGAACGGCATGACGAGTTGCGGAGCGTCCTCGACCCAGTCTATCCAACAGCCGAGCCACTCGGCATAGGGCGGCAGTTCCATCGCCTGCCCGATCGCGGTCCGGGGCGCGTTCATGCGGCCATGCCGATAAAGGTGCCCGCGACATGCGCGACCGGATCGTCGGGGTCGCCGTCATGTGCGATCCCCCGGACGAAGGCGATGCTGCGCGTCAGCCGGTAACATTCGCCGCGCCCGATCACCGTGCGTTCGGGCACGGCGGGACGGAGGTAGTCGACGCGCAGGTCGAGCGTCACATGCGCCTCGAACACGCCGCGCTTCAGCCAGACCGCCACGCTGGTCGCCATGTCCATCATCGCGACGATCGGGCCGGAGGCGATGACGCCGCTCACCGGATCGCCGATCAGCCGCACGTCATAGGGCAGCGCCAGCTCGGCCCAGTCGTCGCCATGCGCGCGATAGGCGATGCCGAGCTGCTGGCCATGCCCGCCACCCAGGCCGCCCATCGCGACGAAGCGTTCCATATCGAACCCCATAAGCCCATGGTCTACACGACCAACGCGCTGGCGCAAAAGGAGAGAGATATGGACGGCCGGGTGACGATCGCGGTGACGGACGGCGTGGCCGATGTCAGGCTGGCGCGTGGGGAAAAGCTGAACGCCATCGACCGTGCGATGTTCGACGCGCTCGCCGGGGCGATCGATGCCCTGTCGTCGCGGGCCGACCTGCGCGCGGTGGTGCTGTCGGGCGAGGGGGAGGGGTTCTGCTCCGGGCTCGATATGGCGGCGATGGCCGGGGGCGATCTGGCGGGACTGGACCTGTCGGCGCGCAAGCATGGCCCGGCCAATCTGGTGCAGCAGGTCGCCTGGGGCTGGCGGACGCTGGCGGTGCCGGTGATCGCCGCCGTCCACGGCGTGGTGTTCGGCGGTGCGACGCAGATCATGGCGGGCGCGGACATCAGGCTGGCGCATCCCGCCACCCGTTTCGCAATTCGCGAGGTGCATTGGGGCATCGTCCCCGACATGGGCGGCTTTGCGCTGTGGCGCGGGGTGCGTGAGGATGTGCTTCGCGAATGGGTCTATACCGCGCGCGAGTTCGATGCGGCCGAGGCGCAGTCGGCGGGGTTCGTGACGCGACTGGTCGAGGACCCTCGTGGCGAGGCGCTGGCACTCGCTGCCAGGATCGCCGAGCGCAGCCCCGATGCGGTGCGCAGCGCCAAACGGTTGTTCGGGGCGATGAGGGCTGCGCCGGAGGAGATGCTGGCGATGGAGAGCGCCGAGCAGGTGGCGCTGATGCAGGGGGCGAACTTTCGCGAGGCAGTGCGCGCGAACATGGAGCGGCGGCGACCGGCGTTTCGCGACGTTTGAGAGGTGCCGCTCCCTCACCCGCAGCGATAGCCCCTCCCGCAGGCGGGAGGGGTTGGGGAGGGCATGGGGTCTCATAGAGCCTGTCGCGTGGGGCTTGCCCTCCCCCATCCCCTCCCGCCTGCGGGAGGGGCGTGCCTGTGGGGGGCCGTATGCGCATAAAAAAGGGGGAGCCCCTTTCGAGACTCCCCCTTCCTTCAGCTCTCGCGGAAAGATTACTCCGCGGTCGCCTTCAAAATCTTGCCCGGGTTACGGGGCGGCTCGCCCTTGGGGAGCGCGTCGACATGCTCCATGCCGCTCTCGACCTGGCCCCAGACGGTGTACTGGCGGTCGAGGAAGCGGGCGTCGTCGAAGCAGATGAAGAACTGCGAATTGGCCGAGTTCGGATCGTTGGTCCGCGCCATCGAGCATGTGCCGCGCACATGCGGCTCGGCGTTGAATTCCTGCTTCAGATTGGGCTTGTCCGAACCCGACATGCCGGTGCCGGTGGGGTCGCCGCCCTGTGCCATGAATCCGGGGATGACGCGGTGGAACACGACGCCGTCGTAAAAGCCTTCATTGGCAAGGCCGCCGATGCGCGCGACATGCTCGGGCGCCAGGTCGGGGCGCAGGGTGATGACGACATCGCCGCTCTCGAGCGTCAGGGTCAGCTTGGAAAAGGTCTCGGCCATAAGGGTTCTTCCTTGGTTGATGAAGCGCAGGTAGGCATTCCCGTGCCCGCTGGCAAATGCCGCCGTCGCAGTTTAGAGGCGTGACACAGCGTTCATGATCGATCGAGGGAGGCCGAGATCAGCGACACCGAACTCCCCGAACTCGAATCCGAGACCCAGCTGCCCGAAACCCAGCTGGACGAGGACGACCGGCTGAAGCCCGAATATGTGACGGCCGTGCTCGACGCGCTGGAGGCGGGCGACGACGAGGGCGCGCGGGCGCTGGTCGAGCCGCTGCACCCCGCCGACATCGCCGACCTGTTCGAGCTGGTCGGCGACGAGGAACGCGTCAACCTGGCGCGCGCGGTCACCGACCTGCTGAACGGCGACGTCTTCGCCGAGATGAACGACTATGTGCGCGAGCAGCTGATCCAGGCGCTCGAACCGCATGAAGTCGCCGATATCGCGTCGGAACTCGACACGGACGACGCGGTCGCGATCATCGAGGACATGGACGAGGACGAGCAGCGCGCGGTGCTGCGCGCGCTCGACCCCGACGACCGCGCCGCCATCGAAGAGGCGCTGTCCTTCCCCGAGGAGTCCGCCGGTCGCCTGATGCAGCGCGAGCTGATCGCGGTGCCCGAGCACTGGACGGTGGCCGAGACGATCGAGTTCCTGCGCGACGACGAGGAACTGACCACCGACTTCTGGGAAATCTTCGTCGTCGATCCCGGCCATCGCCCGATCGGCACCTGCCAGCTGTCCTGGATCCTGCGCGCAGCCGGCCAGATCGCCATCGGCGACGTGATGAAGCGCGAACAGACGCTGATCCCGGTCGACATGGACCAGGAAGAGGTGGCGCTGCGCTTCCAGAAATATGCGCTGATCTCCGCCGCCGTGGTCGATGCCAGCGGACGACTGGTCGGCATGATCACCGTCGACGATATCGTCCACATCATCCAGCAGGAGGCGGGCGAGGACGTGTTGCGCCTGTCAGGTGCGGGCGAGGGCGATATCAACGAGCCGATCCTCGACAGCTACAAGAGCCGCGTGCGCTGGCTGCTCGCCAACCTGATCACCGCGATGGTCGCCTCCTCGGTGATCGCCGCGTTCGAGGGGACGATCGCGCGCATGGTGGCGCTGGCCACGCTGATGCCGATCGTGGCGGGTGTCGGCGGCAATGCGGGGACGCAGACGCTGGCGGTGACGGTGCGTGCGCTGGCGACCAACCAGCTGACCCAGTCGAACACCGCGCGCGCGATCATGCGCGAGATCCGCGTGGCGATGATGAACGGCCTGACCGTCGCGGCGGTGATCGGCGTGGGCGTCAGCCTGGTCTTCGGCAACCCCGCGCTGGGCATGGTGATCGCGGCGGCGATGATGACCAACATCATGGTCGCCGGGCTGGCGGGCGTGCTGGTGCCGGTCACGCTCGACCGTTTCGACGCCGATCCGGCGGTGGCGTCGTCGGTGTTCGTCACGATGACCACCGATTCGATCGGCTTCCTGGCGTTTCTGGGCCTGGCGACCGCGGCAGGTCTGACGGGTTAAGCTATTCCTCCCCTGAAAGGGGAGGGGGACCAGCGAAGCTGGTGGAGGGGGGCTTCCTCATAGGATGTCCCTGGCGGAGATCCCCCTCCACCACCGCTGCGCGGCGGTCCCCCTCCCCGTGCCGGGGAGGATCAGTGATCGTGATCGTGGTCATGCCCGTGCGGCACGTTGCGCAGCGCCTCCAGCACCTCGTCGGTGCGCGCCGGGTCGCCGATCGCCAGCACATGGCCCGCGCTGTCGGCGGTCAGCGGATCGCCGTTCCAGTCGCACATCCGCCCGCCCGCGCCCTCGACGACGGGCACCAGCGCGGCGAAATCGTGCAGCTTCAGCCCCGATTCGCAGACCAGATCGATATGGCCGCTCGCCAGCAGTCCGTAATTATAGCAGTCGCCGCCATAGACCGGCCCCTGGCGCGGGGACTGGCCGCTGACCGCCGCGACCAGCGCCATGAAGTGCGGCACGTCCGCATCGTCGAACAGATGCGGGCTGGTCGTCGCGATGGTCGCGCCGTCCAGGTCGCGACAGCTGCGCGTCCGTGTCGGCTCACCGTTGAACAGGGTCGGCCGCCCCGCCACGCCCAGCCAGCGCTCGCGTGCGATCGGCTGGTCGATGATGCCCAGCACCGGCCAGCCATTGTCGACCAGCGCGATCAGCGTGCCGAAGATCGGCCGCCCGACGGTGAAGCTGCGCGTGCCGTCGATCGGATCGAGCACCCATTGCCGCCCCGTCACGCCGTCCTTGACGCCATATTCCTCGCCATGAATGCCGTCGCCCGAACGTTCCGCCTCCAGGATGCGGCGCATCGCCGCCTCCGCCTCGCGATCGGCCAGCGTCACGGGCGAGCGGTCCTCCTTGATCTCCAGCCCCATTTCGCGGCGGAAATAGGGGCGGATGGCGGCTCCGGCAGCATCGGCAAGACGAAGGGCCAGCTTAATATCGTCGGCATGTACGGACATATTAACCCGGATAGGATAGGTCTGCGCGATCAGCAATGGACGCCATGATCGCGACAGGATAGGCGTTAACTATCTTAATATAAGGAATGGGGCGATGAGGGCAGTGTTGGGCTTTCTCCTGGCGATGGCGGCAGTACCGGCCGCAGCGGCCCTGCGTCCCGGTGCCCCGGCCCCCGACTTCACCACGCGCGGCGCGGTGGCGGGCAAGGTCTTTACGCTGCACCTGAAGGAACAGCTGCGCCACGGCCCGGTCGTCCTGTATTTCTTCCCCGCCGCCTTCACCAGCGGATGCAGCGCCGAAGCGCGCGCCTTTGCCGAGAAGATCGACGCCTTTCGCGCCGCCGGGGCGCGCGTGATCGGCATGTCGGCCGACCCGGTCGACAAGCTCGCCGCCTTTTCCAAGGCCGAATGCGCGGGCAAGTTCCCGGTCGCCAGCGCCGGTCCCGCGATCGTCAAGGGCTATGACGTCGCGCTTGGCCGCCAGATGGAAGGGCGCGATATCACCTCGCGCACCAGCTATGTCATCGGTCGCGACGGGCGTGTCGTCTTCGTCCATGACGACATGAACCCGTCCGAGCATGTCGCCACGACGCTGGCGGCGGTACGCGAACTGCAAAATCGTCGCTGACAGGCACGTGTCATGGGGCTTTACAGGGGATGGGGCGAAACGGCTGATGTGGAGCCGCGGCGAGCCATGACGATGCCTGCCAGTCTATATGAACGTATCGGCAAGTTTCTGGAGGATCACCGGCTTTCCCCCGATCCGGCGCATTACGCCTTTGTCCATGCGATCCTGACCAATCCCAAAGGCAGCCTGGCGCGTGCGGTCGAATCGCTGATCGATGGCGGCGTTCGCCTGCACCAGGACGATATCGTCCGTCTGGGCGGTCCGGCGGGGGCGTCGCGGCCCATGCCCGAGCCGGATGCCGCCGAACCGGCGGTCCGCGAATCGGCGGTTGACCGGGTCGCCCCGCCCGAGGCGGAGGCGCGGTCGGACGCGCTGGCCGAGCAGACCGAGAATCAGGTCACGGCGTTCATGTCGGTGATGCGCACCTTCCAGGAGGATACATCGGCCTTCGGGGCCAATCTGGCGCGCAACGTGGCGGAGATGAACCGCGAAGAGATCGACCTGCCGACGCTGGCGACGCTGACCGGCGAGATGCTGGAGCGGATCCACGCGACCGAACAGCGGCTGGAGCAGGCGACGGCGGAGGCGGACACGCTGCGCGAGAAGCTGGCCGAGGCGCGGGCGACGGCACGGCGCGACCCGCTGACCGGGCTGGCCAACCGGCTCGCCTTTTCCGAGGCGCTGGGCCAGTGTTTCCAGGCATCGGACAGCTGCCATCTGGCGCTGTGCGATGTCGACCGGTTCAAGCGGATCAATGACGAGCTGGGTCACGCCACGGGCGACCGCGTGCTGCACTCGATCGGCAAGATCCTGGCCGAGGAATGCCAGGGGCATCTGGTCTGTCGTCATGGCGGCGAGGAATTCGCGATCCTGATGTCCGGCCTGACCGCCAGGCAGGCGGCGGCGCTGGTCGACCGGGCACGCGATGCGGTGCGCAACCGCCGGATGCGCGTGCGCGAGACGGGCGAGCCGGTCGGTGAAGTCACCTTCTCCGCCGGGATCACCGCACTGAACCCCGAGGACACGCAGGAGACGCTGTTCGCGCGCGCCGATGCGCTTCTTTATCGCGCAAAAAAGGAAGGTCGCGACCGCGCCTGCAACGACGCCTGATTTTCCGCCATCGGATGGCGGGAAATCCCGTCGGATCGTGGCGGAATTTCCCAAGGCGACAAGAGGCTTTCCAAAAAACCACGGAAATCCGCCATTTTTAAAATTGGCACGCTCTCTGCAATGTCCCTGGTATCGCCGGTCGGATGGTCCGACCGGCGGTCAAATCAGGGAGTTCCGCCATGTTCGCTTCGTTCCAGACCCGCCAGATCCTCGTCTCGGTCCTCGGCGCTTTCGTCTTTGCCGGTCTCGCCATCACCAGCGCCGCGCCGATCTTTCCGATCGCCTGAGCGTGATCGCGCCTTACCCCTCTGGCGGCCGGGCCATGCCATTCTGACACCCGGCCGTCCTTCTTGCCCGCATCAGGCGACCGCGCCTGCCCCCACCGGGCCGACCGGCGCTTCCTCCTCGCGCGAATAGGTGCCCGTCAGCACCCCGGCGGCCAGCACATGCCCCGCCATCGCCTCGACCATCGCCCCGCGACCCGGCGTCTGTCCGCCGATATCGACCACCGCATCCAGCGCGAACAGCTGGAAGACATAACGATGCTCGCCATGGCCGCGCGGCGGATCGGGCGGCAGCCAGCCCTCGCTCAAATAGGAATTGCGCCCGACATCGCCCCCTTCGGGCGTGCCCGCGCCATCCGCGACGACCGCGCCCTCGGCCAGTTCGCCTGCGCGCGGTGGCAGGTTCCAGATGATGGCATGGACCAGAGGCTGCGGCGTCGGGGCGTCGGCATCCTCGACGATCAGCGCCAGCATCGCCGTGCCCTCGGGCGGATCGCCCCAATAGAGCGGCGGCGACACCCCCTCGCCATCGGCGGTGAAGCGCTCGGGCAGCCGCGCCATGTCGCCAAAGGCCGGGCTGTTGAGCGGCATCGCGGCGGGCGGCGCCAGTTCGGGGCGGACGACCGCGATCGATTCCACCCCGGCGCGCCAGCCGCTCATCGCCTTGCCCAACCAGGCGGGCAAATGTTCGAGCATCCTTGTCTCCTCTATCGCGGTTTCACGGGGACGGCCCGCGCGCGCCAGACGGTCAGCGTGTCGATCGCGCCCCGGCATTCGGTCATCTGCGCGGCCCGGAGCAGGCGGAAACGGGTGCCGTCCCAACCGAATTGCTGCGCATCGCCGCAATCGCCCAGCCCCCGGCCCTTGCCCCAGCTCGACAGGCGGCCGTCGCGCGACCAGTCGACATTGACCAGGATCTGGGGCTGGCCCGGTTCGGGCCGCTCACCGAATGGATAGGCGAAGTCGAAGGTCGCGGGGCTCAACCGTCCGTCGCGCCAGATCAGCGGCTTGACCAGATAATTATACGCCCCCGCACCGCAGGACATCAGCACCAGCGTGCTGCGCCGGTCGAGCCGGTGGGCGTCGGCGCTGAACGGGCTGCCATCGTCGGTCGCGCAGCGGTAGCGCCGCCGGGCCTCGCTGATCGCCGAGGCGGGAATGACGGGGGCGGCACCGGGCGGCGGGGTGACGACCTGAACCATGGGCAGCGCGGGCGAGGTGGCACGATGGCGTTTGGCCCCCCGGGCGATCAGCGCGGAGGTCGTGCCCGCGCGTCCCTGCCGATCGTCCATATAGCGAAAGGCGGCCGAGGCGCCCGCCAGCGCAAGCGGGTGCGCGCTCGGCGTCAGCAGCGTGGCGCGCTGGCCCCTGGCGATGGCCGCGACAAGCGCGCTGGCGGAGGCACCCTGCCACTCGCCCTCACCGTCACGGTCGAGCGGGGTGGAGGCGATGGTCCGGCCATCGACCCGGACGCTGGCCGTCTTGGCCTTGCCGGTCATGTCGCGGATACGCACCGTCACCCGGCCGCCGGCATCGCGCGCGACGATCAGCCCGACATCCTGAAGCGCCGATTCCTCGGCCGCCAGCGAGGCCGCCCCACAAGCCCGGCCATTGTCGCAGGCGACGATCCAGTTGCGGAACAGCTTCAGCTTGCCCGGCTTGGGCGTGTCCGGCGTGGCGGCGGTCGCCGCCGTGGCGACCAGCGCCATGCTCATGGCAAGGCTCATGCGAATCATACCCGATCAACCCCTTGGCTGGCGATCCCGTTCCGAACCGGATAGGGCGCGTTGTAACAGGCTTTGTGGCAGAGATACGGGCCGGAAGAACAGGCCAAAGAGGCAGGGCCAGGAGACAGGAGAGTGTCGATGAAGTCAGTGGGCGTGATCGGAGCCGGTCAGATGGGCGCAGGCATTGCGCAGGTCGCGGCGGCGGCGGGCTATGCGGTGAAGCTGGCGGATGTCTCCGCCGAGCGCGCCGAGGCGGGCAAGGCGGGCATCGCCAAGGCGCTCGACCGGCTGGTGACCAAGGAAAAGACCACCCGCGAGGACGCCGACGCGCTGCTCGGCCGAATCGAGCCGGTCGGCAGCCTGTCCGCCATGGCGGATTGCGAGCTGGTGATCGAGGCCGCGACCGAGCGCGAAGCCATCAAGCGCGCGATCTTCGAGGAGGTCGGCAAGGTGATGTCCGACACCGCCATCCTGGCGACCAACACCTCGTCCATCCCGATCACCCGGCTGGCGCAGGCGGCCCCCGATGCGGGGCGCTTCGTCGGCGTGCATTTCTTCAATCCGGTGCCCGTAATGGGTCTGATCGAGCTGATCCGGGGCCTCGCCACTTCGGACGAGACGGTCGGCAGAGTCGAGGCTTTCGCGCAGGAGCTGGGCAAGCGGGTCGTCCATGCCAATGACGCGCCGGGCTTCATCGTCAACCGCGTGCTGATGCCGATGATCAATGAGGCGATCTTCGCGCTGGGTGAGGGCGTGGCGACGATCCCGGATATCGACGCGGCCTGCCAGCTGGGACTGAACCATCCGATGGGGCCGCTGACGCTCGCCGACTTCATCGGGCTGGATACCTGCCTGGAGATCACCCGCGTGCTGTTCGAGGGCACCGGCGACCCCAAGTTCCGGCCCGCGCCGCTGCTGATCAAATATGTCGAGGCGGGCTGGTATGGCCGCAAGACCAAGCGTGGTTTCTACGACTATACCGGCGCCGAGCCCGCACCGACGCGGTAATTCCATTCCTCCCCGGCACGGGGAGGGGGACCATCCGCAGGATGGTGGAGGGGGATCGCCGATAGGTACGACCTATGCGGCAAGCCCCCCTCCGTCAGGCCTTCCGCCTGCCACCTCCCCGCTGACGGGGAGGATCAGAACGCGCCGTGAACCCGCAGCGCGAACACCTCGGCAGGGCCGCGATCGCGATTATACCCCGGATTCTCCACATATTGCGCGTCCAGCGTCACCGCGAGCGCGCGGGTGAGCGCAACGTCGTAATAGGCCTCGGCAATCTCCTCGGCGCCCGCATCGGGCAGCTTGCCGTCGCCGACCAGCACGCCCAGCCCGCCCGCCGCCAGATAGCGGCGATGCTCGGCCGAAATCCCGTTGGCGATCAGCGCCAGCCCGACCCGATCCTGCGCCCGGCCCCAGCTTTTGCCGTTCAGCGACCCGCCGATCTGCGCCGTCCGGTCGATATCGGTGAAGTCATAGGGCTCTATCGACCCGTCACTGACCCCGACCCGGGCGAACAGGCCCAGCGTATCGGTCAGCGCCTGGTCCATGTTCATATAGCCGCCGATCCGCGTCATCCGCCGCCGGGTGACGGACGGATCGACCGCACCGCCGGTGGTGGCGGCATAGGCCAGCGCGTCATCGAAGCGGCTGAAATTGCCCCGGTTGCGGAAAAACCCGAAGCGCACCGATCCGGGCCGCCCGGCGACCTGGTGGCGATGCTCGACCTCGGCATCGAGTTGATACTGGCCGAAACCATGTTCCAGCCGCTCGCCATTGGGCACGGTCGACAGGTTGAACAGCCCCGTACGCAGCGTCCAGTCGCCGCGATAGAGTTCGGCGGCGACGCCCGTGGTATAGCCCCAGGCATCGGCGGCATAATCGAAGCTGCCGGTATCGACCGCCGACCAGTTGAGGAAATCGCCGCGCGGATCATGGGCGTAAGGGTTGGTGTCGAAGAGGTCGCCGACCCCGAACTTGCCGATGGTAAGCACGATCCGGTCGAGGCTGCGCGATCCGCCCAGCTGGTTGGCGACGCCCGCCACCGCCTCGCGCGTGCCGCCAAGCCCGAAAGTCTGGCGGAAAAAGGCGCGTTGCAGCCGGAAATAGGGTTCGGCCTTGCCGACCTTATAGGCCTCGGCGCTGGGGAAGCCCGCGACGCCCAGCGTGTTGGACAGGCCGAAGCCCTGGTCGATCTCCGGATTCACCCACAGTTCGCCACCGGTCCAGGCACGGACGCCGATATAGGCGGTGACGTCGGCCGTCTCCTTCACCTGACGCGGGGTCAGGCTGTTGGCGCCGGTATAGGGCGAGGCAAAGCCGCCGACCCCCTGTGCGACGAGGGTGGCCTGGCCGTGGATCGCGAAGTCCTGCGGCTGGGTATCCTGCGCGGACGCGGCGCGCGCGACGAGGAACAGGCCGCACAGCGCGGCCCGCGAAACGATACGGATCATGATGGTCGTCGCGGATCAGGCGCTGGCGCGGGGGCGGCGCATGGCCTGCGGACGGGTGGACGCGACCAGACGGAGCAGCCGGGCACGCTCGCGGGGGACGCTCGCCATCACGGTGGCGAGGGAATGGGCGCGGACATGCGCGCGGAACAGGGTACGGGTCATGGCAGACCTCCTTCGGGTTCATGTGGTCGAGCCCGGCGGAAGGTCGGCGAGGAACGGCTCTAGCGGGCCGACATCGTCGACCCCGTCAGGCCCGTCAGACGGTCGGCAAGAACGTGGACGCGGATGCGTCTACTGTCCTCGTCGCCGGACAAGGGACTAGATCGGGGCATTGTGATCCTATGTGTGAGTCGGCCACGTCCGCAGCCGACAGGGCGCGCCATAACGCGCTTATAATGGGGATCAACCCCCAATTCCTCCCCGTGCCGGGGAGGGGGACCATGCGCAGCATGGTGGAGGGGGCGGGCCGCAAAGGGAGTCCAGTGAGGAAGCCCCCCTCCGTCAGCGCTACGCGCTGCCACCTCCCCGTACCGGGGAGGAGAAACGGCGTTAGGCGATCAGCAGACCCGCCAAGGCCGCCGACATCAAATTGGCCAGGCTCCCCGCGATCAGCGCGCGGATGCCCAGGCGGGCGATGGTCGGGCGCTGATTGGGGGCGAGGCTGCCCGTCACCGCCATCTGGATCGCGATCGACGAGAAATTGGCAAAGCCGCACAAAGCGAAGGTGACGACCGCGACGGTACGCGGCGACAGCTGTGCCGCCTGCTTGCCCAGGTCGATATAGGCGACGAACTCGTTCAGCACGATCTTCTCGCCGAACAGGCCGCCCGCGATCCCCGCTTCCTTCCACGGCACGTTGAGCAGTGCCATGATCGGCTGGAACACATAACCCAGCAGCGCCTGGAAGCTCAGCCCCGGAATGCCGATGAGATTGCCCAGGCCGCCGAGCAGTCCGTTGGCGAGCGCGACCAGCGCGACGAAGGCCAGCACCATTGCGCCGACCGCGACCGCCAGCTTCACGCCGGTCTGCGCACCCTGCGCCGCCGCCATGATGATGTTGGCGGGCTTTTCCTCGTCATGCGTGGCCTCGGCCAGCGCGATGCGCTCGTCCTCGATCACGTCGCCCAGCGGCAGCTGCCCGGCGGGCGGCTCCATGCGGTCGGGCATGATGATCTTGGCCATCAGGATGCCGCCCGGCGCCGCCATGAAGCTGGCCGCGAGCAGATATTCGATCGAGATGCCCATCGAGGCATAGGCCGCCAGGATCGTGCCCGCCACGCCCGCCATGCCGCTGGTCATCACGGTGAACAGCTGCGCCGGGGTCAGCCCGGCCAGATAGGGGCGGATGACCAGCGGCGATTCGGACTGGCCGACAAAGACGTTGGCGGCGGCGCAGAGCGATTCGACCTTCGACACGCCGATGACCTTCTCGATCGCGCCGCCCAGCCAGCGCACGACCAGCTGCATGATCCCCAGATGATAGAGGATCGAGACGAGCGCGGCGAAGAAGATGATCACGGGAAGCGCCTGGATCGCGAAATTGCGGCCCAGCGGATCGGAGGCCAGCGCGCCGAACAGGAACTTGGTCCCTTCATTGGCATAGCCGAGCAGATCCGCCACGCCGCCGGACAGCCATTGCAGCACCCGCTTGCCCCACGGCACATAGAGGACGAGGACCGCGATCCCCGCCTGCAGCGCAAAGGCCGCGCCGACGACGCGCAGGCGGATTGCCCGGCGATCGGTGGACAGGGCAACGGCGATGCCCAGGATGACGAGAATGCCGGCGATACCGATGGCGAAACGATTCATGCGCGCTGCTTAATATCCCGCTTGGGGCAATGAGACCATGACGCGGCCCCCCGGCTGCGCGGGGGACGATCATAAGCAAGGTGCGGGGGGACCGCCATAGTTTTGATCATGGGGGGATTTCAATCCTCCCCGGCACGGGGAGGGGGACCATGCAAAGCATGGTGGAGGGGGAGCGCCTCGAATGTCTCATGCGGTCGAGAACCTCCCACACCCCCTCCCCTTGCTGGGGAGGATCAGAAGATGCCCAGGAATTTCTTGCGCTGTGCCTTGGCCTCTCCCGGATTGCCTTTCCCGTCCTCGGCCTTGGCGGTGGTGCCGCGCCCGACATCGTCGCGCTGGTCGCCCTTGGTGGTACGCTGCGCACTGGCCCGCGCGCCCGACAGCACCGGGCCGCATGCCGCCGCCTTGGCATCGCCGACATCGACAAAGGCCAGCACGCCCGCCAGCGGTGTAGCCACCACCGCCAGCCCCAGCCCGGCTCCGGCGCGCGCCAGCAGGTCTCCGCTGATCGGGTTGATCCCCGGATGCGCGAAGGTGCCGGAGATGCCGACCGGCGACTGGCCGGAGAACAGGCTGAAGGTCTTCGCATCGGCGCGCACCGCCAGGTCGAGCGCCTCGTTGCGGAAGCTGAACCCGCCACGCGCCGTCACGACATTCTTCGACGTGTCGATCAGGATCGGGTCCGCCGCCGCCACGCCGCCGCGCACGGTAAAGGCGATCAGGCCGCAATTGATGCGCACCGGCTCCTTCAGTTCCTTCTCGAACATCTTCTGGACGAAGGTGCCGATATCGAGTTCGGCGAGCTGCGCGTTCTTGGTCCACAGCGAACCGGCGGGCAGGATGAAGGCCATGCGCCCGTTCGCGCTGGCGAGCGAATCATGGATGGTGTCGCCGCGCCCGGTCAGCTGGACGCGGCCCTTGACGGTGCCGGTCGTCCCGGCCTCCGCCACGCCCCATCCCGCCAGCAACCGCCCCAGCGGCGTCGGCGACAGGCGGATATCGTAGCGCACCAGGCTGGGCCGCTGGCGCGTGTCGAACAGCAGGTCGGACGACACATCGCCGCGCGCCATGGCGAAGCGCAGCGGCGACAGGGTCAGCTTGCCGCGATCCAGCGCCAGCGTCAGGTCGACGTTCGAGATCGGCACGCGGCGCGAGCGCACGGTACGGATCGTCCATTTCAGATCGGCATCGAAGCGCTGCATCGTCGCCACCGGCAGCGCCGCGTCCGGCAGCAGACGCTGCGGCCCGACCCCGGTCGCGGCGGCGGCGGCCTCCGCGCCCTTCGTCGCGACGATATCGGGATTATAGCCGATAAAGGGGGCGGCATCGATGATGTCGAGCTTCTGGGTCGCCAGCGTCGAATCGAGGTGCAGCCGCTCGCCATGGGTGACGGTCAGCGTGCCCGTCAGGTCGCTGTCGCCGAACGTCCCCTTCATGCGGGTGAAGCGATAGACGTCGCCGTCCTTCACCAGCTGCGCATGGATGTCATAGGTGCGGGTGCGCGGGATGACGACGCCGATGACCTCCAGCAGGGTGGACAGGTCCTTGCCCCGCGCCCGCGTGCGAAGCGGCACATTCTCGACATCGGCGATGGAGGGCAGGGTGCCGGTGACATCGACGATATTGCCCGCCGCGCGCATCCGCGCGACCAGCTCGTTCTTGCCGCGATTGGCGGTGGCGTCGGGCGAGAGCAGCTGGGCATTGACGACGAAGGGCGTGCTTCGAATCACACCCTTGCCGCGCACGCCGACGGCGCGGCCGATCCGCGCATCCTGCGACCGGAAATCCGCCAGCGCCAGCTCCGCCGTCACCCGCATCCGGGGATCGCGGTAGCGGACGGTCGTGCCGTTGATCTCGGCCACGTCGATGCGCGGGAATTCCAGCGGCTTGCCGCCCTTCCTCTCGCTGAAGGTCCATGTGTTGGTGCGGTGGTCGGGCGTCCACTCCAGATCGACCGCGCCATTGGTCAGTTCCAGCCAGGTGAAGCGCCGCTTGCCGAACAGCAGCGACAGCGGCGCGATCCGCGAATCGATCCGGTCGGCGGTGAACAGGTTCGGTCGTGTCGCCCAGGACGGGTTGGAAACGGCGATCTTCTCGGCGACGAACTTGATCCGCCATGGTGCGAAATAGAGCTGGAAGTCGCCGCCCACGCTGACGGTCCGATGGGTCAGCCTGCCGACGATCGACTCGAAGGGATGGCGCAGGAACCGCCCCCTGGTGACGAACAGCACCAGCCAGATCGCGGCGATGACGGTCAGCAGGCCGATGGCGATCCGCAATGCCCAGCGGCGCCACCCGATACGGGCGGCGGCATGACGCGCGGAACTGTCGGCCGCTGGTGCCTGATCCATGGAAAGCCAAAGCGCGCGAGGGGAGCGGCGGTTCCCCGACACCCTTTGGTTGCATTCTTCCCGCGCTTGGTCTAAGCGGCCCGCTTCCCGAGCGAGGTGTCACGAACGGCCCGGCCATCAGGGCTGCCGCGGCCGTTTCTGCCTTAGCTCTAGCGAAAGGAAAAAAATGCCCAAGCTCAAGACCAAGAGCGGCGTCAAGAAGCGCTTCAAGCTCACTGCGACCGGCAAGCTCAAGCACGGCGTCGCCGGCAAGCGCCACCGCCTGATCAGCCATAACGGCAAGTATATCCGCCAGAACCGCGGCACCTCGGTCCTGTCCGATGCCGACACCAAGACCGTGAAGGCCTGGGCGCCTTACGGCCTGAACTGATTTCTGGAAGGGTAGAAAGATATGGCACGCGTCAAGCGGGGCACGACCACCAAGGCGAAGCATAAGCGGATTTTGGATCAGGCGAAGGGCTATTATGGCCGTCGCAAGAACACCATCCGCATCGCGCGCCAGGCCGTCGAAAAGGCCGGTCAATATGCGTATCGCGACCGTAAGGTTAAGAAGCGGACCTTCCGTGGTCTGTGGATCCAGCGCATCAACGCGGGTGTTCGCGCGGAAGGCCTGACCTATTCGCAGTTCATGCACGGCCTGAAGCTGGCGGGCGTCGAACTGGACCGGAAGGTCCTGGCCGACATCGCCATGCACGAGGGCGAAGCCTTCAAGGCGATCGTCGCGCAGGCGAAGGCCGCTCTGCCGCAGGCCGCGTAACACGCGACTGACGGACTAGCGCCGGAAATCAGGAAAGGGCGTCGGTGGAGTTCCACCGGCGCCCTTTTTTCTGCTTGTGTGCGTGTGGCTTTCTCACCCCTCTCCTTCAGGGGAGGGGCCGGGGGAGGGGCGCTTCGGCGAGCAGGTTGCCTGATTGAGAGGCCCCACCCCAACCCCTCCCCTGAAGGGGAGGGGCCAAGGTCGCCCTCAATACCGGACCGTGATCGTCCCCAGGATCGAGCGCGGTGCGCCATAATAGCCGCCGTCGAAGGTCAGCGCGGTCAGGTACTTGGCGTTGGTCAGGTTGCGCAGATTGGCCGACAGAGCGATGCGCCGGGTGATATCGTACTTGGCCATCAGGTCGACCAGCGCATAGCCGTCCTGCCGGACCGAGCGGGTCTGGGTGTAGATCACGCTCTGATACTGGGCCGACGCACCCACTTTGAGTTCGGGCAGGGCGGGCGGCGAATAGACGATATTCAGCCGCCCGGTGTTGCGCGGCACGAACAGGCGCGCGGGGTCGCCCTTCTGGTCCTCGATCCGCATCAGCGTATAGCCGCCCGTAACCTGCAGCCCCTCGGCCAGGCGTCCGCCGACTTCCAGTTCGATCCCCTCCGACTTGGCGTTCACCCCGCGCGAGACGAAGCGGCCGTTGACGAAGCCGATGCTCTCTGCGGTGTTGTTCTGATGCACGCGGAAGATCGCCGCGCTGGCGTTCAGCCGTCCGTCGAACCAGTCACCCTTGATCCCCGCCTCGATATTCTTGCCGCTGACCGGGTCCAGGATCCGGCCGTTCTCGCCGATCGCGGTCTGCGGATTGAAGATCGTCGTATAGCTGGCATAGGCGCTCAGCGACGGGCTCAGGTCATAGGTAACCCCGGCGAAGGGCGAGAAGCGCGAATTATTGAAATTGGTGTCGACATTGTACGAAAAGCCGACGCTGCGCGCATGGGTGAAATTGCCCCCGAGCATCAGCTTCAACGGATCGGCCAGGCTGAAGCGAACCAGGCCATAGGCGGTTTCGCGGCGGGTCTGGGTGTTCTGGCTCGATGCATAGGCCGTCGAGAAGTTGGTCGGGAAATCGACCTTGGGGAAATTCCCCTGGAACAGGTCGGGGAAGGGCAGCGTCAGGCCGACCTTGGAATAGTCGTAGCTCGACGTCTGCTTGTAGTCCTGCGCGCTGCGGTTGACGCCGAACATCAGCTGATGCTCGCGCCCGAACAGCGTGAAGGGGCCTGTGGCATAGGCCTCCATGGTCAGGTTGCGCGTCTGCGCGCGGAAGGCACCCGGATAGCTCTTGATCCCCAGGAACTGCCCCGGATTGGCGGGGTCCGGGGCGATTCCGTTGGGCGCGCCGCGGACCGGATTGCCATAGACATAGAACAGCTCGTCCGCCTCGCTGGTCGCCCGCCGCACCGCGCTGATCCGCGCGACCCAGTCCCCGGCAAAGTGATGCGTCAGGTCGCCGAAGATCTGCCGGTCGATCACGTTCCAGCCCGACCATTCGGGCGCGACATTGGTCGATCGCGGCATGTCGATGCGGGTGCCGTCGGTATAGGTCAGCGGCAGGGCCCCCCACATCGCGCCGTGGCTCTGATGATCCTGATGGCCGTAACCGCCGCTCAGCACGGTATCGGGGCCGAGGTCCGCCTCGACCACGCCGTACCCGGTCCAGCGGCGCAGGCTGTACCGGTCGAGATAACTGTCGGCGTCCGACAGCACGCCGACGACACGCGCGCGGACATGGCCGTCCCTGGTCAGCGGCGTGCTGACATCCGCGTCCAGGCGCACGCTGTTGAACGAGCCGTACTGGACGCTGGCGGTCGCCTGAAGGTCCTTGGTCGGGCGCTTGCGGACGAAGTTGATGACCGCCGACGGATTGCCGGTCGGCGACAACAGCCCGGGCGCGCCGCGCACCACCTCGATATGGTCATAGATGGCGGTGTCGATCGATCCGGTCTGGATGCCGAAGGCGAAGGGGACGCCGATGCCGTCGATCTGGAAGGTCTGGATGTCGAAACCGCGCGCCGAATAATAGACGCGATCGGTCTCGTTCGCCTGGACGTTGATGCCCGGAACCGTGGCCAGCAACTGGTTGACGTCGTTCAGCTGGAAATCGGTGATCTGCTGGCGGGTCACGATGCTGACGGACTGCGGCGTCTCGCGCAGGGTCAGGGGGATGCGCGTCGCGGTCGTCTGGCCGTCGATCGTATAGTCGTCCTTGCCCTCGGTCCGCTGGCCGGTGACGATGATGTCGTCGCGCGAGGCCTGGGGATCGGCCGCCACGGGGGTGGAGGTCGGGGCGGTGATGGCGGCGGCACCGGCCGCCAGCGTCATCAGGATCGGCATTGCGGAAACTCCCTGCTTTTCCGCCTCCTATGAATGATGCCATGTTATTGCAAGTCAGTATCGAAAGCAAAAACGTCGCCGGTAGGGGCATTCCGATGGGGACGCCGTCGGCCGGCAAATCGCATCGCCCGGCCCTAGCCATGCCGGACACCCGCCCCCACATGAATCCCCGACATGGCGCTTCATCTGACCAAGGTCGCGTTCGGGGCGACCAGTATCGATCACCTGGCCGAACGACTGAAGATGCGGGCGCAGGAGGGGCCGGTGTTCCTGACCACGCGCTATATGCCCAAGCGGCATGAGGAAGTGGCGGGGCAGGGGTCGCTGTTCTGGATCCTGAAGCATCAGCTGGTCGCACGCTCGCCGATCCTGTCCTTTGGCGAGGCCGAGGGCGGGCGGTGCGCGATCCATATCGATCCCGAACTGGTGCTGGTCCGAGCGCTGCCCCGGCGCGCGCATCAGGGCTGGCGCTATCTGGAGGCGGCGGACGCGCCCCCCGATCTGGGTGGGGCGGCGTCCGGGATCGATATGATGCCGCCGGTGCTGGTCGGCAAGCTGGTGGAACTGGGGCTGATCTAGGCTGATCGACATTCAAGGAGCTGAGACCGTATTCCTCCCCTTGCAGGGGAGGAATGAGCGAATGCCGGTCCGCCTCGGGTCAGAACTTCGGACCCGCCACCGCCGCGCGGGTCTTTTTCGGGGTGTCGGCGAACAGCTTGGCGATCGCGGTGTTGCGCGCGTCCTGCGATGCATATTCGCGGGCCGAGAGACCGGCGACGCTGTCCGCCATGTCGGGATCGGCTCCGGCGTTCAGCAGCTCGCGGACCATGCCGATGTCGTGGCGCTGCACCGCACGGATCAGCGGGGTCTCGCCGGACGCATTGCCGATATTCGGATTGGCCTTGGCCGCGGTCAGGATGCGGATCATCTCGGGCTGTCCGCCCGCCACCGCCAGCAGCAGCGGCGTATTGCCGCGCCCGTCGCGCAGGTTGGGATCGGCGCCCTTCTGGAGCAGGAAGCGCAGATAGGTTTCGTCGCCGCGCTTGATGACGATGTGCAGCGCGCCTTCGCCGCTGGTCACGTCGCGGGTGTTGATGATGCTGGCGCCGGGGCGGTCCAGCATGTTGGTGACGTCATTGCCCTTGGCCTCGCGCACGGCCTGAAGGAATTTGTAGCTTTCCGACTGCATCATCTGCGCCGCGAGCGGCGTGGCGAGGCTGCCCAGAAGCACGGCGGCGAGCAGGGGGCGAAGGGACATGAAACGATATCCTGAGCAATGGAGCATGGCTTGCGCCGAGCGATTTATCACAGCAAGGCTGTCGGCGTCATGACCCGATTGTTCCTGTCCCTTCTGACCCTGCTGGCGCTTCCTCTGGCCGGTTGCGGCCCCTCCCAGCCCGAGGCGGAAGGGCCGCTGGCGGGTGCGAAGATCGGCGGGCCGTTCCAGCTGATCGATGCCAAGGGCAAGACCGTCACCGACCGCGATTTCGCCGGGCGCTACCGCGTCATGTATTTCGGCTATACCTTCTGCCCCGATGTCTGCCCCACCGATATGCAGGCGATCGCGGCGGGCCTGAAGCTGCTCGACAAGAGCGCGCTCGCCAAGGCTAAGAAGATCGCGCCGATCTTCATCACCGTCGACCCCGAACGCGACACGCCGGCCGTGGTCGGCCGCTTCGCCGCCGCCTTCGACCCGCACATTATCGGCTTGACCGGCACGCCTGCCCAGATCGAGGCGGTGAAAAAGGCCTATGCCGTCTGGGCGGCCAAGGGCGACAAATCGCCCGGCGGCGGTTACCTGGTGAACCATAGCCGCCAGGTCTATCTGATGGACCCGTCGAACAAGCCGCTGGCGCTGGTCCCGGCGGACGAGGGGCCGGAGGCGGTCGCCAAGACGCTCGACCAGTGGGTGCGCTGATGGAGCGGTGCTGATGGAACGGTTCTGGGAAAAGCCGATCGAAAGCCTCGACCGCGCGCAGTGGGAGGCCTTGTGCGACGGCTGCGGCAAATGCTGCATCCACAAGCTGGAGGATGAGGAGACGGGCGAGCTGGTGCCGACCAACGTCGCCTGCCGCCTGCTCGACCGGCGCAGCGGGCAATGCTCCAACTATCGCCACCGCCGCGCCTTTGTCAGCGAGTGCGTGCGGCTGACCATGGGCAATGTCCGGTCGATCGACTGGCTGCCCACCACCTGCGCCTATCGCCTGCGCGCGGCGAACGAGCCTTTGCCCGACTGGCATTATCTGATCTGCGGCGACCGCGAGGCGGTCCACCGCGCCGGCCAGTCGGTGCGCGGCTGGACGATCAGCGAGGATGATGCGGGCGATTTCGAAAGCCATATCGTGGACCGGGAATTGTGATCGACGAAGTCGTGCGGCACCCCACTGCCAAGACCATCCGGCTCAGCATCGATCCCGCCACCGGCACCGCGCGGCTGGTGGTGCCCAAGCGGGCGGGGCTGAAAAAGGCGCTTGCCTGGGCCGAGGACAAGAAGGACTGGATCGCCGCGCAGCGTGCGCGGCTGCCGCATCCGCGCCCCTTCGTGCCGGGCGGGGCGATCCCGTTCGGCGACACGGTGCTGACGCTGGAATGGGAGGAAGGCCGCGCCCGCGTCATCCAGCGCGACGGCGACCGGCTGATCGCCTCCGGCCCGATCGAGACGCTCGGACGCCGGGTCGAGGCGTGGTTGAAGCGACAGGCGCTGGAGACGCTGGCGCGCGAAACGGCGGAGGTCGCGCGCCTGGCGGGCGTCACCGTGTCCAAGGTCAGCGTCGCCGATCCCAAGGCGCGCTGGGGCAGCTGCGCGTCGACCGGCGCGATCCGCTATAGCTGGCGGTTGATCCTGGCGCCCGGCTATGTCCGCCGCGCGACGGTGGCGCATGAGGTCGCGCACCGTGTCCATATGAACCACGCCCCCGCCTTCCACGCGCTCGTCGCCGAGCTGCTGGGCGAGGACCCCGCGCCCGCCACCGCCTGGTTGCGGCAGCATGGCGCGGGACTTCACTGGTTCGGCCGGTCGTCCTGACGTTCGCGGGGTAGGCCACGGGGCGGGTTGCCGGGCGCACGCGGTTCGCGCGTCGCCCCGCCGCCGCGACCCGTCACCCGGTCGATCCACGCCTGATCCAGCCGCTGCGGTGGCGTCGGCGCCTGGGCAGGTTGTTGCGGCTGGGCCGGGGCACCCGGCTGCGGCTGCTGGATCGGCACCGGCGCACCCGGCTCGCGGTGGGTCGGAATCTCGACCGCCTCGCTGCCGTCCTCGGGCGCACCCGCACTGGGCGGGGGCAGCGGGTTGCCATCGGCATCGACCGCCGCAACGCCATTGTCGGGCTGGCCGAAATAGCTCTCCTCATCAGGCTCCAGCTGCCATTCGGGCAGCGTGACCTGGGTGTCGAACTGCTCGATCGGGCGGTTGGCGACCGCGACGCGCATATAATCCGCAAAGGCCTTGGCGGGCGCGGTGCCGCCGTGCAGCCCGGCGACCGGCTTGCCATTGTCGCGGCCCATCCAGACGCCGGTGGTGATTCCGCTGGAGAAGCCCAGGAACCAGCCATCCTTGGAACTGGTCGTCGTGCCCGTCTTGCCTGCGACCGGCCGCCCGATCTGCGCGGCGCGGCCCGTGCCGGTGTTGACCGTGGTCTGGAGCAGGTCGGTCATCTCGGCGGCGATATAGGGGGCGACCAGCACATGGCTGCGGTCCACCTCATGGGTGTAGATGGTCTGGCCGTTCGCCACGACCTTGGTGATACCGTACGGCGTCACCTTCACGCCCTTGTTGGAGATGCTGGCAAAGGCGGCGACCATGTCGATCACATGGACTTCCGATGTGCCCAGCACCATCGAGGGATGGGTGTTGACCGGCGTGGTGATGCCGAAGCGGCGCGCCATGTCGGCGACCGTCTGAAAACCCACTTCCTGGCCCAGCTTGGCCGCCACGGTGTTCAGCGAATAGGCAAAGGCGGTGCGAAGCGAGACGCTGCCCGAATTGCGGCGCGAATCGTTGCGCGGGGACCAGCCGTCGATGGTGACGGGTTCGTCGACCACCTGGTCCTCGGGCTTGTGGCCCGCCTCCAGCGCGGCGAGATAGACGAACAGCTTGAACGCCGAACCCGGCTGGCGAACCGCCGTCGTTGCGCGGTTATAGTTGGTGGACACGTAGTCCAGCCCGCCGACCATCGCGCGCACGCTGCCGTCGCGGTCCAGGCTGACCAGTGCGCCCTGCGTCCCCGGAGGGGCATCCTTGCGGACGGCGGCATCGGCGGCGCGCTGCATATTGAGGTCGAGCGTCGTCCACACGTCGAGCGGCGCGCTTTGCTCATCGATCAGCGTGTCGAGCTGGGGTAGCGCCCAGTCGGTGAAATAGCGGACCGAATTCTGCCTCGGCTCGGGCGCGAGCTTGAGCGCCTGCGGATCGGCATTGGCGGCCTGGGAGGGGGTGATGAAGCCGTTGCGCTCCATCTGCTGGATGACCACGCCCGCGCGGCCCACGGCGGCCTCGGCATCGGCGGTCGGCGAATAGTTGGACGGCGCCTTGACCAGCCCGGCGATCACCGCGGCTTCCGACAGGCTCAGATGTTCGGCACCGTGGCCGAAGAATTTCCGGCTGGCGGCGTCGATGCCGTACGCCCCGCCGCCATAATAGACCTTGTTGAGATACAGCTCGAGAATCTGGTTCTTCGAGAATTTCAGCTCCATCGCCAGCGCCAGGATCGCCTCGCGGAACTTGCGGCCGAACTTCTTCTGGTTGTTCAGGAAGATGGTGCGCGTGATCTGCTGGGTGATGGTCGAGCCGCCCTGTTTCCAGCGACCCTTTTCCAGCCGGACCTCGACCGAGCGGGCGATGCCGATCGGGTCGACGCCGGGATGCTGGCGGAACCGGCGATCCTCGACCGCGATCGTCGCGTCGCGCATGACGATCGGGATCTTGTCATAGGACAGCCACTCGCCATAGCTCGGCCCGAGCGAGACGATCACCGTGCCGTCGGCGGCATGGACGCGGATCATCTGGCCGTTGGGCGAGGATTTCAGCTCCTCGAAGCTCGGCAGCTGCGACTTGGCCACGAAGACCGCGATGGCCAGCGCACCGACCGCCACGACGGCGAGGCCGATCAGGACCTGCAGGGTTACGACGATCCGGCGCCGCCAGGGAGAGCGGGGCTTGGAGGAGCGGGGCCGGGGAGACCGGGAAGACGACGCGCGAGGCATGGGACGGCTCGCGAATTACAGGGCTTTGGACATGACCACAAGCGGCCGATGCCGCATCACGTCTTGCGCGGGGCTGAACCGGCGACACCTCGACGCATGCTTCGCACGGATATCGGGTCAAACATGTTAGTCTTTTATACGGGATCGGGTAGTAAAGGACCCCGAAGCCGAATGCGGGGTGAGATCGGTGGAAAGGGCAGGGATGGAACAGGTCGAACAGCAGCAGGGCACGTCGGCGGAACGCCGTACGGGCAAGCGGCATTCGGCCGTCCTTCTTCTCGGCAAGATTTGCGGCGACAAGCCCGGCGTCTGTCTGGTCCATAATATCTCGGCCACCGGCCTGATGGCGCGATTCGTCGATATTCCGACGGTGGGCCAGTCCATCTGTATCGAGGTGCGCGGCCTGTCCCCCATTTCCGGCACCGTCCGCTGGGTCAATGGCCGCAAGGCGGGCGTGCAGTTCGATTCGCCCCAGCCCTATGAGCGGATCTTCTCGCATGAGAATGAGGACGGCACGATCCCGCGCGCGCCGCGCTTCGCCGTCACGCTGGCCGCCGATGTGCGGGTGGGCACCCACAAGTTCACGACCGCAATGATCGACGTGTCGGCGGGTGGCGCGAAGATGGTCGCCGAGGGGAAGATCCAGCCGGGTCTGGCGGGCCATATCGTCGTGCGCCCGCTGGGCACCGCGATCTCGGGCACGGTCGCCTGGGTCAAGGACGGCCGCTTCGGCTTCCGATTCGTCTCGCCCCTGTCCATGGACGCGCTCGCGGCGATCGTCGCGCTGCGCTGACCTTTCCTGCCCGATGGCGTGCGCCGGTTCAGGGCCGATCGACATTCCTCTATTCCTCCCCTGGCAGGGGAGGTGGCAGGCCGAAGGCCTGACGCAGGGGTGTCCCGCTGGAACAGGCGGGTCAACGATCGCGACCGGTGACACCCCTCCACCAGCTTCGCTGGTCCCCCTCCCCTTGCAGGGGAGGAAGGAGGACAATGCGCGCTGAATGTCGATTGGGCCTAACCCCCTCCCGTCGAGAGGGGCCAGGGCAGGCAAGGTATCCCTGCTTGTCGATCCTGTTCGCGCACAGGCCGCAGACATGCCGACAGGCACCGGGCGAATCCTCGCTCGGGGCATTTCCATCGGATTTTCGGAAAAATCTGGTGCGGTCGAGAAGACTCGAACTTCCACGGCCTTTCGGCCACAACGACCTCAACGTTGCGCGTCTACCAATTCCGCCACGACCGCACTCGATAGTCACCACCGGCAAGCCGGAGGGCTGGTAGGCGGGTGCCCCTAGCAAAGCGATACAGATAGCGCAATGGCTTTCGTCGACGATGTGCATTTGTCGGTCGCCGCCGATGGTTTTTTCTGCCGCGCCGAGGCTTTAGGAGCAGGGCATGACCTTATCCCTTCGCCCCGACCGCGCCGAGGCACGCCGCCTGCTGGGCCTTGCCTGGCCCGTGATGCTGACCAGCCTCAACTGGACGATCCTGCACGTCACCGATGTGATCGTGGTCGGCCGGGTGGGTGAGCATGAGGTCGCCGCGCTCTCGGCCAGCCGGTCGCTGACCTATGTCGCGATCGTCACCGGGCTGGCCTGGCTGTCGGGCGTGCTGGTCCGGGCGTCGCGCGCCGACGGGGCGGGTGATTTGCCCGAAACGGGGCAGGCGCTGCGCGACGGCATGGTGCTGGGGCTGATCCTGGGCGTGGCGGCAATGCTGATCCTGGGATTGGGCGGCGCGGGCCTGCTGGCGGGGATCGGGGTCGCGCCCTCGCTGATCGAACCCGGCGCGCGCGTCGTGGCCGTCATGGCGCTGGGCTATCCGTTCCAGATGGTCATGATCGCCGCCAGCTTCTTCCTCGAGGGGATCAGCCGTCCGCGCCGGGTGACCATGGTCAATCTGTCGATCCTGCCGATCAACGCAGCGCTCGCCTGGGCGCTGGCGGGCGGCGAGCTGGGACTGCCCGCCCTGGGGGCAGTCGGTGCGGCGCTGGCGACGGTGATCGCCTCGGCCCTGGGGGCGGTGGCGATGGTGGCCAGCGCGATGCGGCTGCCGCGCGGCGAGCAGCGCGGCGTGCGGCGGCTGGACCGTGCCGCCTGGGCGCCGACGCTGGCGGGGGCGGCCGGGCTGGCGCGATTCGGGCTGGTGCCTGCCATCGCCTCGGGCCTGGAACTGGCCGGGTTCGCGATCCTCATCGCGCTGTCCACCCGGCTCGGCGATGCGACGGCGCATGGGTTCCAGATCGTCTTCTCGGTCCACAACGTCACCTTCGCGCTGGCGATCGGCCTGGGATCGGCGGCGGGGGTGCGTGCGGGCAATGCGGTGGGCGAGGGCACGGCCCCGGCGGCGGTGTCGCGCACCCTGCTGGCGGTCGGGATCGCGGCGCTGACCATGGGCATGTGCAGCCTGATCTTATGGACGATGCCCGCAGCGGTCGTCGGCGCCTTCCCCGCGCTGCCGGAGGCGCATGCGGCGGCGGTGGCGATGTTGATGATCTGGGCACCCTTCATCCTGTTCGACGGGGTGCAGGTCGTGCTGGTCTATGCGCTGCGCTCGCTGAACGATCAGGTGGCGGCGGGGATCAACAGCATCATCGCCTATTTCGTCGTGACCGGCGGGGTGGGCTGGTGGCTGGTCGCCAGCGGCTGGGGCGCGCCGGCGCTCGCCTGGGCTTCGGGGATGGGGATGCTGGTCGCGGCGGTCCTGCACGGCACGCGGTTCGCGGTCATCGCGCGGCGGTTGCGGGATTCCCGTGGCCTTCGACTTCGCTCAGGCTGAACGGAGGTTGGTAGAAGGCCCCATTCCCTCACGCCGTTCAGGCCGAGCGAAGTCGAATGCTCCGCCCCGAATGCCTCAGTTCGCGCTGCCCTCACCCGCAAAGCTCAGGTCCAGCCGCTTGGAACTGGGCGGCACGTCCAGCTTGGCCGAGTTGAAGTCCATCGACGCGCCCGGCCCCAGCGTCCGCTGCTGCGGCGCGATCGCCCAGGAGAAGACCACGCGGCCCTGCGCGTCCTTTAGTTCGGCGCGCAGGTCGGGTACGCGCTGCGCGGTCGAGGACGGGTTGATGATCTGTCCCGAAATGGCAAACAGTTCCGAACCATTTTCCAGTTCGCGCCGCTCGATCGGGTTGGAGCGCAGCTCGAGGGCCGATTCGGTGCTGCCGACGCCGAACCAGCCGCCGATCCCCGGCATCCCGGTCCACAGGATCGCCGCCGTTGCGATCAGCATCAGCAATCCGGCCAGCACCGCACCGATGGTCCAGCGCCGCACCGGGTTGCGCCGCGCACGGAAGGGCGGGCGATGGGCAAAGGCGTCGAAGCCCGAATCCTCCTGGGTCAGGATGGGCGGGGCGGGCGGCGGCGCCATGACGGGGGGCGGGGGAGGCGGCGGCTCGGCCAAGGCCACGCGCGGCTCCATGTCCTCGACGGGCGTCGCGGCCGGGGACGCGATCGGGGGCAGCGGCAGCCCGGACTCGCCCTCCGGCTCGGGCGGCGACTGGAACCAGCTGTGCCGGCAATTGGCGCAGCGCACGGTTCGCCCCTCCAGCCCGATCGCACTGTCGGGCACCAGATAGCGGGTGCGGCACTCAGGGCATTCGAGGATCATGCGGTGGGGCACTTCAGGACAGGACGGATCGACGGACGGGCAGGGCCATCCCTCATCAGTCAGGCCCCCTTCGATAATCCAGTAAGCACGCCGCCCCTAGGCGTGGCAAGCATTGAAGCGCGGAACTTGAAGCGCGCGCCCGCCCATGCCAAGGCCATGAAGGCATGGCGAACATCGTCCAGTTCGAGAATGTCGGCCTGCGCTACGGCGTCGGGGAAGAGACCCTGTGCGACGTCAGCTTCACGCTGCGCTCGGGCCAATTCCATTTCCTGACCGGGGCCAGCGGGGCGGGCAAGACCTCGCTGCTGCGCCTGCTCTATCTGTCGCAGCGGCCCAGCCGGGGCATCATCCGGCTGTTCGGCGAGGATGCGGTGATCCTGCCGCGCGACCGCCTGCCCGGGTTCCGGCGGCGGATCGGGGTGGTGTTCCAGGATTTCCGGTTGATCCCGCATCTGTCGGCGGCGGACAATATCGCGCTGCCCCTGCGCGTCGCGGGCATGGCCGAGTCGGAGGTCGCGCGCGCGGTGCGCGAGATGCTGAACTGGATCGGCCTGTCCGAACGGGCGGCCGCACGCCCCGCCACTTTGTCGGGCGGCGAACAGCAGCGGGTGGCGATCGCGCGCGCGGTGATCGCGCGGCCCGAACTGCTGGTCGCGGACGAGCCGACGGGCAATGTCGATCCCGCCATGGCCGAGCGGCTGCTGCACCTGTTCCATTCGCTCCACCGGCTGGGCACCACCGTCGTGATGGCGACGCATGACTGGCACCTGATCGAGCGGGTGCCGGGGGCGCATCATCTGCATCTGGAGCGCGGGCGTCTGGTCGATCCCGATCCGCTTCCGCCCGCCTCGCCGCCCCGTGCCGAGGCGAAGCCGTCCACGATCGTGCGGAGCGGCTTGTGAAGCAGGGGCGTAAATCCCGCGCAACGGGCGCGGAGGCGCGGGCGCTGGATGATGGCGGCGGCGCGCATGTCATGAGCTGGGTGATCGCGATCATGCTGTTCCTGACCCTGCTGGCCGGGGCGGCGGGGCTGGCGACCGCGCGCGCCGCCGGAGCGCTCGACCGGCAGATGGCGGGACGCCTGACCGTGCAGATCGTCGAGGGCGAGGCGCAGCGTCGTGACGCCGCCGCCGCACAGGTGCTGGGGGTATTGCGCGCCCAGCCCGACGTCGCGCTGGCGACGCCGGTGGCGCAGGCGGATCTCGCGCGGATGCTGCAACCCTGGCTGGGTAGCGATGCGGAGGCCGCGGGGCTGCCGGTCCCGGCGCTGATCGACGTCGACCTGACCAGCGACGACGCGGCCGCCATCGCCCGTGTGCGCAAGGCGGTGACGCGGGCCAGCGCGGCGGCGCGGGTCGACGCCCATGCCACCTGGCTGGGGCCGGTCGGGCGGCTGCTCGACACCGCCGCGTGGCTGGCGGGGGCGATCATCCTGCTGATGCTGGTCGCGACCACCGCCGTCGTCATGCTGGCGGCGCGCGCCGGGCTGGAGGCGCATCGCGGCACGATCGAGGTCATCCATATGCTGGGCGCCACCGACCGGCAGGTCGCGCGGCTGTTCCAGCGGCGGATCGCGCTCGACGCGGGGATCGGCGCGGTGGCGGGCGGCGTGCTGGCCGGGGCAGCGATCCTGCTGATCGCGGGGCAGGTGGGCGCGCTCGACTCGGAATTGCTGGGCGGTATGCGGCTGGGTCTGGGGGATATGGCGATGCTGATCGCCTTGCCCTTCGGCTTTGTCGTGCTGGCGGTGGGGGCGGCACGGCTGGCGGTGCTGCGCCAGATGCGGCGGATGCTGTAGATGCTGCGGCTGATCGGTCTGGCGGCGCTCGCCTGGTGCCTGGGGTTCGCAGCCTTCATGCTGACCCTGCCGCATCCGCTGGAGAACAATACCACCGATGCGATCGTGGTGCCGACCGGTGGGCCGGGGCGGATCGACCGCGGCATCGCCCTTCTGAAGGCGCATCAGGCCAAGCGGATGCTCGTCACCGGCGTCGCGCCCGGCGTGCGGCCGATCGATCTGGCGCGCACCTATCGCACCTCGCCCGCGTTGTTTTCCTGTTGCATCGATCTGGGCGGCGAGGCGGTCGACACCCGTACCAATGCCGAGGAGACGGTGAACTGGGTGCGCCAGCACGGCTATCGCACGGTGCGGCTCGTCACCTCCGATTGGCATCTGCCGCGCGCCAGGATGGAGCTGACCGCTGCGCTCGGCAAACAGGTGCTGGTGCTGGGCGACGGCGTGCCGTCCGAGCCGCGCATCGGCACCCTGGTCAATGAGTATAACAAGCTGATCCTGCGCAGGGTCGCGCTTTGGACGGGGGTTGGCGCGTGATTCTTCTTCGCAACATCGTGTTTGTCGCGATCTTCTATCCGATATCGGCGATCATGGCGCTGCTGTCGCCGCTGGTCGCGGTGGGGGGACGCCATGCGGTGGTCCACTGGGCGACGGGCTGGACGACCTTCCACCGGCTCTGCACCCGCTGGATCCTGGGTATCCGGGTGCGGGTGGAGGGGACGCGGCCGACGACGCCCGCGCTCTACCCGGCCAAGCACCAGGCGATGTTCGAGACGATGGAGCTGCAACGCATCCTGGACGGCCCGGCCATGGTGTTGAAGCGCGAGCTGGCCAACATCCCGGTCTGGGGATGGACGGTCCGCAAATACGGCGCGATCGTCGTCGATCGCTCGGCCTCGGCCAAGGCGATGCGCGGCATGATGCGCGATGCCAAGGTGGCGGTCGACCAGGGGCGGGCGATCATGATCTTCCCCGAAGGCACGCGGGTAAAGCCCGGCGAGACGCCGCCGCTCAAACCCGGATTTGCGGGGCTGTACCGGATGCTGAACCTGCCGGTGGTGCCGGTGGCGACCGATTCGGGGATCGTGTGGCCGCGCAAGGGCCTGAAGCGGCCCGGCGTGGTGACGCTGCGCTTCGGCGAGGTGATCCCCCCCGGCCTGCCGCGCGCGGAAGCGGAGGCGCGGGTCCACGCCGCGATGAATGCGCTGGAATCCTCCCCGGCACGGGGAGGTGTCAGGGCGTAAGCCCTGACGGAGGGGGGCTTCCACACAGGTCGTCCCTCGCGGTGAACCCCCTCCACCAGCTTCGCTGGTCCCCCTCCCCGTGCCGGGGAGGATCGTCAGCCCTCGTGGTTCCGCCCAAAATCCTCGCGCGCATCGTCCTGGCCCTGGTCGATGATCGAGCGGCGGATGGTGCGGGTGCGGCTGAACAGGTCGAACAGCTCGTCGCCCTTGCCCCAGCGGATCGCGCGTTGCAGCTGGCTCAGATCCTCGGAAAAGCGCTGGAGCATCTCCAGCACCGCCTCACGATTGGTCAGGAACACGTCGCGCCACATGGTCGGGTCCGACGCGGCGATGCGGGTGAAGTCGCGGAAGCCACCCGCCGAATATTTGATGACCTCCGACTGGGTCACTTCCTCCAGGTCGCTGGCGGTGCCGACGATGGTATACGCGATCAGGTGCGGCAAATGGCTGGTGACGGCGAGCACCCGGTCGTGATGGTCGGGGGCCATCAGCTCGACATCCGCACCCAGCCGCCGCCAGAACTCCGCGACCCGCTCGACCGCCAGCGCGTCCGCGCCTTCGGGGGGTGTGACGATGCACCAGCGCTTCTGGAACAGGGTGGCGAAGCCCGCCTCCGGCCCGCTGCGCTCGGTGCCTGCCACCGGGTGGGCGGGGATGATCGTCGCGCCGGGCAGCGCCTCGGTGAGAGCGGCCAGCACCGAGCCCTTGCAGCTACCCACGTCGGAGACGATGGCGTCACCGGGCAGGTCGTCGGCAAACTCGGCGGCGACCGCGCCCATCGCACCGACCGGCACGCACAGGATGACGAAATCGGCGTCGATCACGCTGGCCCCCGCCGTGTCGGCGACGTCATCGGCCAGGTCGAGCGCGCGCACCGTCTCGCGCACCGCCGGGTCGGCGTCATAGGCGGTGATCCGCGCGGTCGGCATGGCTTTGCGCGTCGCGCGCGCGACCGAGGAGCCGATCAGGCCAAGCCCGATGATGGTGATCCGCGCGAAGGGCAGCATTATGCGGCGTCCACCATGGCCCGCAGCGCCGCGACCACGCCCTTCACCTCGTCCTCGGTGCCGATGGTGATGCGCAGGCCATGGCCCAGCCCTAGGCTCGGTAGCCAGCGGACGATATATCCGGCGTCCATCAGCCCATGATAGGCGCGCTCGGCGGTCAGTTCGCCCTCGAACAGCACCAGCGAGAAATTGGCCTTTGACGGCACACAGCGCAGGCCCGCATTGCCGAGGCTTGCGATCTGTTCCTCGAACCAGCCGAGCCACTTGGCATTATGCGCACGCGACGCCTCGACAAAGGCGCGGTCGCGGATCGCCTCGATCGCGGCGTTCTGGCCCGCGATGGTGACGTTGAACGGCGCGCGGATGCGGTGCAGCGCGTCGATGATCGGCGCGGCGGCATAGCCCCAGCCGATCCGCTCGGCGGCCAGGCCGTGGATCTTGGAAAAGGTGCGCGACACCAGCACGTTGCCCGCCTGCTCGGCCAGCGCCAGCCCGCCATCATCCTCGCCCGGTTCCAGATATTCGGCATAGGCCTGGTCGAGGACCAGCAGGACATGGCTCGGCAGCCCGGCGTGCAGCCGCGCGATCTCGCTCGCGCCCGCATAGGTGCCGGTGGGGTTGTTGGGGTTGGCGACGAAGACGACCTTGGTCTTCTCCGTCACAGCGGCCAGGATCGCATCGACATCGGTGGCATAGTCGTGATCGGCGACCACCACCGGCTCCGCGCCGACGCGCCGCGTCGCGATCTCATAGACCGCAAAGCCGTAGCGGACATGGATGATCTCATCCCCCGGCCCCGCAAACGCGCCTGCCGCCAGATGCAGGATCTCGTCCGAGCCGGTGCCATAGATGATCCGTGCCGGGTCCAGCCCATGCACCGCGCCGATCGCCTCGCGCAGCGCGGTCGCGCCCGCATCGGGATAACGCTCCAGATGCGCGGCGGCGGCGGCGAAGGCGGCACGCGCCTTTTCGCTGGTGCCCAGCGGATTCTCATTGGCCGAAAGTTTGATGACCTTGCGTCCGTCATCGGTCGTCGCGCGGCCGGGGACGTAGGGCGCGATGGCCTGGACCCAGGAGATCGGTTCGGGAGCTTTACGGTCGGTCATGGCATCCGCCATAGCGGCCTCGCCCTTGCGTTGCCAAGCATCGCGGCCTAGCGGATATTCCTCCATGGCCGCTTCCGTTTCCACGCAAACCCTTGGCGACGACCAGCGTTTCGGTCTGTCGCGCCATGTCGTGCTGCCCGGACCGCTTCGGCTGGACGGCGGTGGCCTGCTGTCCCCGGTCGAGATCGGGTACGAGACCTATGGCACGCTGAACGCCGATGGCTCCAACGCCATCCTGATCTGTCACGCGCTGACCGGCGACCAGCATGTCGCCTCGCCCCATCCGCGGACGGCCAAGCCCGGTTGGTGGACGCGCCTGGTGGGGGAGGGCAAGCCGATCGATCCGGCGCGGCATTTCATCATCTGCTCGAACGTCATCGGCAGCTGCATGGGATCGTCCGGCCCCGCGACCATCGACCCCTCGACAGGCGAACCCTGGGCGATGCGCTTCCCCGTCATCACCATCCGCGACATGGTGCGCGCGCAAGCCATGCTGCTCGACCATCTGGGCGTCGGCCAGCTGAAGGCGGTGGTCGGCGGATCGATGGGGGGGATGCAGGCGATCAGCTGGGCCGCGACCTTCCCCGAACGGGTGCGCGCCTGCGTCATGGTGGCGTCGACCGCGCGGCATTCGGCGCAGAACATCGCGTTCCATGAGGTCGGGCGGCAGGCGATCATGGCCGACCCGAAATGGCGCGGCGGCGCCTATTACGAGGCGAACGATCCCCCCGCCGCGGGCCTCGCGGTCGCGCGGATGGCGGCGCATATCACCTATCTGTCCGAGGCCGGGCTGACCGAGAAGTTCGGGCGGCGGCTGCAGGCGCGGCCCGACCGGCCGGACGGCGCCAAAAGCTTCGGCTTCGACGCCGATTTCCAGGTGGAGAGCTATCTCCGGCACCAGGGATTGAGTTTCGTCGACCGGTTCGACGCCAACTCGTACCTCTACATCACCCGCGCACTCGATTATTTCGATCTGGCCGAGGAGCATGGCGGGCTGCTCGCCAATGCCTTCCGGGGCACGAAGACCCGTTTCTGCATCGTCAGCTTCGACACCGACTGGCTCTATCGCACCGCCGAGTCGCGTGCCGTGGTCCAGGCGCTGAACGCGGCGGGCGCGGCGGCGAGCTTTGTCGAGCTGTCCAGCCCCTATGGCCACGACGCCTTCCTGCTGGAGGCACCCGAGATGAATCGGGTGATCGACGGCTTTCTGCGGGCCGAGCCATGAGCGAGGCGCTACGCCCCGACCTGGCGATCATCGCGCGGCATGTCGCGCGGGGCGCGCGCGTCCTCGATGTTGGTTGCGGCGACGGGCAGCTGATGGCGGCGCTGCGCGACGAGGCGGGGGTGGATGCGCGCGGGCTGGAGATCGATCCGGCCAATGTCGCCTCGGCAGTGGGGCGCGGGCTGGCGGTGGTGCAGGGCG
>Ga0308159_1000299_pt1 | contig 139399 bp, 129 predicted proteins | sample PhyCR1_FD_201040 | JGI IMG/M metagenome (GOLD analysis project Ga0308159, IMG submission 201040) | Phyllosphere microbial communities from UC Gill Tract Community Farm, Albany, California, United States - DLSLC.R1 | ecosystem: Host-associated > Plants > Phyllosphere > Unclassified | place...
CCGCCAGCACCGTCTTGCCCTTGGCCAGGCCGGTGCGGTTGCACACGCGGAAGATATGCGTGTCGACCGCGAAGGTCTCCTGCCCGAAGGCGGTGTTGAGCACCACATTGGCGGTCTTGCGCCCGACCCCCGGCAGGCGCTCGAGCGCGGCGCGATCCTCGGGCACTTCGCCGCCATAGTCGTCGACCAGCATCTGCGACAGCGCGATGACGTTCTTGGCCTTGGTGTTGAACAGGCCGATCGTCTTGATGTGCTGTTTCAGCCCCTCTTCGCCCAGCTCCAGCATCTTCTGCGGCGTATCGACCTCGGCGAACAGGGCGCGGGTCGCCTTGTTGACGCCGATATCGGTCGCCTGCGCCGACAGCGCGACCGCGACGACCAGCGTATAGGGGTTGCGATATTCCAGCTCGGTCTCGGGATGCGGGTTCGCCTCCGCCAGCCGGTGATAGAACTCGACGATATCGGCCTTCTTCATGGGCGTTACAGACCCAGCACGTCGCCCATGCGATAGCGACCCGGCGCCTGCCCCGCGAGCCACAGCGCGGCGCGCACGGCCCCGCGCGCGAAGATCGTCCGGTCCTGCGCGAAATGGCCGAGCGTCAGCCGCTCGCCCTCACCCGCGAAGATCACCTCATGGTCGCCGATCACCGAGCCGCCACGCAGCGCCGCCATGCCGATCGTACCCTCGGTCCGCGCACCGACCAGCCCGGCGCGGCCATCGACACGCAGCTCGGACAGGCTATGCCCCCGCCCCGCCGCCGCCGCCTCGCCCAGCAGCAAGGCGGTGCCCGAGGGCGCGTCGACCTTGTGCCGGTGGTGCATCTCGGTGATCTCGATATCCCAGTCGGTGCCCAGCCGCGCCGCCGCCTCGCGCACCAGATTGGCGAGCAGCGTGATGCCGAGCGAGGTGTTGCCGGTCTGGAGCACCGCGATCTCGGTCGCGGCGGCATCGATCGCGGCGTGCTGAGCCGGAGACAGGCCGGTGGTGCCGATCACGATGGGCGTGCGCGCCGCCCGCGCCGCCGCCAGATGCACGTCGAGCGCGCCCGCGATCGAGAAGTCGACCAGCACGTCCGCCGACTTGGCCAGCGCATCCGGATCGTCGCGCGAATCGCACCCGCCCGCCAGCGTCGCGCCCTCACCCTCGATCAGGTCGGCGATGGCACGGCCCATGCGACCGGCGCTGCCATAGATGCCGATGGCGGTCATGCGGGGGCCTTGGGCGACAGGGGGGAATGGGTCGTCATGCGCGGCTTCTTTACACAGGTTGCGGCCGGGGGAAACCGGCCACGATATGCGCCTGTCAACGATCCGGGGGCGATTCCGAGCCATTGCCCTGGCGCTCGCCGATGTCGATCCGATTGCCGTCCGGGTCGGCCAGGACGAAGGCGCGCTGGCCATAATCCTTGTCCGCCAGCCGTTTGATGATCCGCGCACCTTGCGCCTCGCAATGGGCATAGAGCGCGGCCGCGTCGCTGACGAAGATGTGCATGACGTTGACCGTGGAGGGCCGGTGGTCCGCCTTGCGACTGAGATGGATTTCCGCGTCGCCGTTCTGCAACACCATGAAGCCGACCGGATCGCCATTCCGGAAGACGCACCGGAAGCCGAGCACATGGACGTAGAAGTCATGGGCTTGCCGAATGTCGCGAACCGCGACGCCCGGTGCCGCGCGGCCGAAAGTGATACCGTGAAGAGGTGAGTCCGCCATCATCATGTCCCTGTCGGGCAGAGGCGGCGGTGCGCTTGCCGGATATGGAGCGGTGTCCGGGCGGGATGGGTGCGCGGTTTATCGGGGCGAGTCAATGTAGTGGGAACGCCTTACCCAGACACGTGACGGGCTAGCCGTACGTCTGCCTATATGGCGCTTGTGCCCAGAAGAGGATTTTACGGTTGGCACCAAAAATGTCGGATTTTCGCGGTTTTCTAAAAGAGCATCGGGACAATCGTATTAGGCTTTTGTACTAGCTGGGGCATGGGGCTGGATCACCGCTTTGGTCCCGCGATAGCGGCAGGCTGATACAGATTGCCAAGCTGCTTTGCTGCCGCCTGCCCGCCCAAAAGGTGAGCCTTAGTCAGAATGTACCGGGGGAAGCGGGTCACGAGATAATCATGCCGGAACCATCGACGGAACTCAGCTAGGGCCTCGTTGCGGTAAGCCCACGGATACTGTGGATTGCTCGCTGCCTGCGGATAGTAGGACGGGTAGTTATGCTCAAACTTGACCCGAGGTCCGAACTTAGCGTCGAACCCGTTAGCGTTCCAATGATCGCCCCAGCAGCGACCTACGCTAATGTCGGGTATAGTCTTATCGTTCACAGCCAAGTCAGCATCGATAAGGTCGATAATCATGCCGCTGACTTCATTGAATATAATGAAATGTCCATCAGGGGCACCGCCCTGCATGAGAGATACGCGGTCATGGTAGTACTTCCACTTATCTGGCGGCGAGTACCCAAGGGCCTGATAGATGAAGTTTTGTAGGCCAAAGCGAGCAAGGTTCCGGTAAGCGGCAATCGCTTTCTCATTGGTCCGCTGCGCTTCAAAGGCAAAATATTCGATTACAGCCATACAAACAACATCGGTATAGGCGTAATGCGCTGATCCAGCCGTCGTAGTTTCAACGTAGAGGCTTGGTTCGTCATAGCCATTCCGAGACAAGTAATCTCGAAAGAAGGTCATCCGCCCTTTGGGGAATACTCCTGTCCGTTGGGCTTCCGCCCACTCTTGGCTCAACTCTTGGATGGTTGAACGTGCAGCACCAGACATTTCAGCAAGGCCGCGCTGCGTGAGGAACGGGAGGCCGTTTTCCAGCACACCCATTTCCACACCGGCTACGACTCGCTCAACCTCCACGCCGAGGTCAAGAACGCCCTGCCGAGGGGTGGCCGGAGTTAGCGCGCTTCCTGCAGCCAAGTCTTCGATATCCTTGGGTAAGTGGGTGGCCGGACTTTCTGGTTTGCAAGGCAATCCCGAATGGCCCGTCTTCGTATGAGGCAACAGGCTATCATAGTCATAGAGAGTGGCAAGGTGGCTACGACCTGAAATCGCTAGAGATATGCGAGAGGGTAGATCAAAGCGGAGGGAGCGGCCTATCCCCCGTATACCCGGCCTGCCCGGTTCCACGATTATGACACGCCTAGCGCGACCTTCATTATTGCGCGGTTCGTTCTCCCTGCATAGCGTACCACAGTAACAAGATCATGGCTCGATTGGCGCTGTCCAGAATAACCAAACGAGCGCTTGGAAATACTCGCCACCGACCAAAACGTCCGCTCGCCCATTCCCGACAAAGCGGACACACCCTATCCTCGCCCTCATGCACCCCATCCGCAACATCGTCATCCTCACCGGCGCAGGCGTCTCCGCCGAGTCCGGCATCGCCACCTTTCGTGGTCCCGGCGGGCTGTGGGAGGGACACCGGGTCGAGGATGTCTGCACGCCCGAAGCGCTCGCCGCCGACCCGGACCTCGTTCACCGCTTCTACGACCTGCGGCGGGCGGCGCTGGCCGGTGTCGCGCCCAATGCGGCGCATGAGGCTTTGGCGCGGCTGGACCGGGAATGGCCGGGCGCGTTGCTGATCGTCACGCAGAATGTCGATGATCTGCACGAGCGGGCGGGGGCAGAGCGGATGCTGCATATGCATGGTGCGCTGAAGCAGGCGCTGTGTGCCGCCTGTGGCGAGCGGTTCGACTGGCCGGACGATCTGCCGCCCGGTACGCCCTGCCCCGCCTGCGCCGCGCCCGCGCTTCGGCCCGACATCGTGTTCTTCGGCGAGATTCCCTATCATATGGAGCGGATCGAGGCGGCGCTGGCCAAGGCCGATCTGTTCGTGTCGATCGGCACCTCGGGCGCGGTCTATCCGGCGGCCGGGTTCGTGCGGATGGCGAGCGCTTATGGCGCGGCGACGCTGGAACTGAATCTCGATCGGTCGGAGGGGAGCGGCTGGTTCGATGAAAGCCGCCTCGGCCCGGCGGGGCAATTGGTGCCCGAATGGGTGGAGCAGATGCTCAGCCGGTAACGGGAACGATGACCTCGCGCGCACGCGGCGTGAGCCGCTCGAGCGCCGGGTCCTGAAGGCCCCGCGCCGTCACCAGTACGCCAAAGGCGCGCGGGTCGGGCTTGTTGAAGAGCAAAGGCTGGCCCAGGGCATCGGCGACCCCGGCCCCCGCCTCGGACGCGATCAGCGCGGCGGCGGCGATGTCCCACTCATTGCCCCAGCGCAGGGTCGCGACGAGATCGGCTTCGTCGGCGGCGACCATGGCGATGCGCAACGCGATCGAGTTGGGCTTGAACACCGCGACCAGATCGCGGTCCACCTTGGGCAGCGCATCGACGGGCACGCGCGCGCCGGGCATCTGGTGGCAATAGCCCGCGCTGAGTGCGCTGCCGTTGCGGGTCGCGCCATGCCCCGCCTGCGCCAGCCACAGCTCGCCGCGCGCGGGCGCGGCCAGTACGCCGATCACCGGCACACCGTCTTCGACCAGCGCCACCGACACCGCCCAGCCCTCACGTCCGCGGATATAGTCGCGGGTGCCGTCGATCGGATCGACCACCCAGACGCGCCGAGCCGCCAGCCGGTCGGGCTTGTCCGCCGTCTCCTCGGACAGCCAGCCCGCATCGGGGATGAGCGCCTGAAGCCGGGCATAGAGCATCCGGTCAACATCCAGATCGACCTCGCATACCGGGCTGCCCGGCGTCTTTTCCCATTGCCGGAAATCAGTGCGCCAGCGGGCAAGCGCCATCGCCGCCGCCTCGCGCGCCGCCGCCACGACAGCAGGGATCAGCTCAGCTGCTGGCAACCGTCATTCCATCGATGCGCAGCGTCGGCACATTGACGCCGTAGCGGAATTCCAGGTCGTTGGCCGGGGTCATGCCGAGGAACATATCCATCAGATTGCCTGCCACGGTGAACTCCGCAACCGGCTCGGCGATCCGCCCGTTTACGATGCGAAAGCCCGCCGCACCCCGGCTATAGTCGCCGGTGACGGGGTTCACGCCGCTGCCGATCAGTTCGGTGACGTACACACCATCGGCGATGTCGGCGATCAGCGTGTCGACCGGCACGCGGCCCGCCGCCATGAACAGGTTGCTGGTCGACACGCCCGGCCCGCCGCCGGTGCCGCGTGCGGCATGGCCGGTCGGCTCCAGCCCCAGCTGCCGGGCCGAGGCCGAATCGAGCAGCCAGGTCTCCAGCACCCCGTCCTCGACGATGGCGGTCGGCGACACGGCCAGCCCCTCGCCATCGAAGGGGCGCGAACGCAGGCCGTGCGGGCGGTGGGGATCGTCCTCGATCCGGATGCCCGCCGCCATCACCCGCTCGCCCAGACGGTCGAGCAGGAAGCTGGTCCGCCGCGTGATCGCCGCCCCCGCGATCGCCGAGACGAGATGGCCGACCAACGACGATCCGACGCGCGGGTCATAGACGACCGGCATCGCGCCGCTGGCCAGCTTGGCCGGATTGAGCCGCGCCACGGTCCGCTCGCCCGCGCGCGTGCCGATCGCCTCGGGGCTTTCGAGCAGGCGACGCAGGCGGGCGCCATGATGGGCATAGTCGCGCTGCATGTTCGCGCCCTCGCCCGCCACCACGCTGACCGACAGCCCGTATCCGGTGGCGGCATAGCCCGCCGCGAAGCCATGGCTGGTCGCCAGCGCCGAGACGACGCGCGAGGCGGAAGCCCCCGCCCCTTCCGAATTGGTCACGCCCGCCACGGCACGGGCGGCCTCCTCGGCCTCCAGCGCGGCGGCGCGCAACGCCTCGGGGGCGACCTCGCCGCCATCGTCCAGGTCGAGCATCGGCGGCGCACCGCGCAACAGCCGTTCCTCGGGCGCGAGCCCGGCCCAACGATCCTCGGGCGCCTCGCGCGCCATGGCGACCGCGCGCTCGACGGCGCGGTCCATCGCATCGCCCGACAGGTCCGAGGTCGAGACACTGGCCGAGCGCCGCCCGACAAACACGCGCAGGCCCAGGTCCTCGCTTTCCGACCGGCCGACATCCTCCAGCGCGCCCAAGCGCACGGATACTTCGAGCGCGGCGTCGGCGGCAAAGACCGCGTCGGCGGCGTCGGCTCCGGCGGCATGGGCGCGGGCAACGATATCGGCGGCCCGGTCGCGGGCCTGTTCGGGGGTCAGCATGGGTCAGGACTTAAGAGCGGTTGGGCGGGGATGCCAGTCCCTGTCGCATCGCCGTGGCGAGTTCCGCGCCCTCGCCTTCGCTTCGGCCGGTCGGAGACCGTCGCTGAACCGTCCGGCAATCGGGACGTTGATCCGCCATGTCCCCGTCGTCGCCCCGCCAAAACCTCGCTTACCAGAAGGCCGTGCTTCGCCTGTCCGCCGGGCGCGCGGTCGAGCTGCGGCTGAAGCTGCACCTCACCCGTGGCGGATTGCTGGCGGTCGGCGGGCTCGTTTCGTCGATCCTGTTGTCGACGGCCGTGCTGGTCGGCGTCGCGACACGGCACCTGCCCCGTCGCGACCATCGATAGGAAGGATTACGCAGGCTTACGCCTTGCTCAGCATCTTTTCGGCGCTGGTCTTCACGAACTCGCCGATCGGCCCGGCCATCATCGACAGCATCATCGGGATCGCCACCGTGCCGCGAAGCGCGGTGTCGGCAATCTCCATATCGGCCTTCACCGTCTGGCCCATGGCGATGATGGTCAGGATCAGGCGATCCTCGGCAGGCCATTCGGACGACACCTGGCCGCCACCGGGGATTTTCGCTTCCAGCTTGTGAAGCCCCTGCTCGATCCGGCGCCGGGCTTCGGCATGACCCAGAGAGTGGGGGATGTCGAAATTGACCGATGCCATCAGGTGGGACTCTTTCTCATTCGGGAATGAGACTCGAGTGACCCGCTTTGCCATGGGGGTCAAGCGCTATGCGGCGAAATAATATACCACTCGCACATGCCGAATATGTCGGAGGATGGAGCGGGTAACGGGAATCGAACCCGTGTATTCAGCTTGGAAGGCTGCTGCACTACCATTGTGCTATACCCGCTCAGGTCCAGCGCCGCTGATCGACCCTAGCCGATTGGCGGGGATGGTGGAAGGGACTGGATTCGAACCAGTGTACGCTCACGCGGGCAGATTTACAGTCTGCTGCCTTTAACCACTCGGCCACCCTTCCGGGGTGTCACTCCATCGGAGCGAGGCGCGCCCAATGCCGAAGCTCGGCCGACCTGTCAACGCCGATTTGCACGATTTTTCGTCGGCCATGCCTGATCGGGTTGCTTGCATGTCGGGCAATCGGGACATAGCCTTTGACCCATTCAAGAGACACCGGGGGAAATATCATGATGCGCCCATCCTTGCTCGCCGCGGTCGCGGCGGTCGCGTTGTTGCCCGCCGCTATGGCGGGCGCGCAGGACCGTAACGCTGCCAACCGGCTGATCGACGAGGGCATGAACCACAGCCAGGTCATGCAGACCGTGCAGCATCTGACCGACGTGATCGGCCCGCGCATGACCAACAGCCCGGCGATGCGCACCGCGGAGGGCTGGACCGCGGAACAGTTCGCCAAATGGGGCCTGAAGAACGTCCATAAGGAAGGCTTCGCGTTCGGGCGCGGCTGGTCGATCGAGCGCGCCAGCGTGCGCATGGTGTCGCCCCGCCCGCTACAGCTGACCGCCATCCCCATCGCCTGGACGCCCGGCACGAACGATGCGGTGACCGCCCCCGTCATCGTCGCGCCGATGAAGCGCGAACGCGACTTCGACAAGTGGCGCGGACAGCTGCGCGGCAAGATCGTCATGGTGTCGATGCCCGGCACCGGCGACGAGCAGACCAGTGCCCCCTTCCGCCGCCTGACCGGCGAGGACATCGCCAAGCTCGACCTCTACGTCCAGCCCGAACATGATCCGGAGAGCGCCGACCGGCGGTTGAAGCGGCTGGACTTCGCGCAGAAGCTCGATGCCTTCCTGAAGGCCGAGGGCGCGGTGGCCTATGTCACCCAGAGCTACCGCGACGGCAAGCTGGTCCACGGCGAGGGCTATCTGTTCGGGCGCGGCGAAACGCCCGCCGTCCCCGGCATCGAACTTGCCGCCGAGGATTATCGCCGCCTCGCCCGCCTGACCAGGACCGGCCCCGCCCCGACGATCGAGGTGCTGAGCGACGTTCGCTATGACGACAGCGACGTGAACGCGTACAACATCATCGCCGAAATCCCCGGCACCGACCCCAAGGCGGGCTATGTGATGGCGGGCGCGCATCTCGACAGCTGGGTCGCGGGCGACGGCGCGACCGACAATGCGGCGGGCAGCGCCATGGTGATGGAGGCCGCGCGCATCCTGGCCGCCACCGGCCAGCGGCCGAAGCGCACCATCCGTTTCGCGCTGTGGTCCGGCGAGGAGCAGGGCATCCTCGGCTCCATGGCCTATGTCGAGCAGCATCTGGCGTCGCGCGGGCGACCCGACGATGCGCCGCAGTCGGGCCTGAAGCGCTATTATGGCTGGACCAATCGCTGGCCGATCACGCCCAAACCGGGTTACGGCGACCTGGCGGCCTATTTCAACATCGACAATGGCTCGGGCAAGCTGCGCGGAATCTATGCCGAAAACAATCCGGCGGTGGTGCCGATCCTGAAGGAATGGCTGTCGCCCTATGCGGCGATGGGCGCCGGGAACGTCGTGCAGCGGACGACGGGCGGCACCGACCATGTCTTCATGCAGGCGGTCGGGGTACAGGGCTTCCAGTTCATCCAGGACCCGCTGGATTATGGCAGCCGCACGCATCACAGCTCGGCCGATACCTTCGACCATCTGAAGGCCGACGACATGCGCCAGGCGTCGGTCGTGCTCGCCGGGGTCTTGCTCGCGGCGGCGAATGCGGACAAGGCATTGCCGCGCCCGCCGGTGCCGACGCAACCGGCGACGACCAGACCCTTTGATTTTACGGACAACGACGACTGATGGCACGCCGAGGACATCGCCCCAGCCAGGCTTCATCCAACCGCCCCCGCTTCTGGGGACGGCATGCGGTGACGGCGGCGCTCGCCAACCCGAACCGGACGGTGCGGAAGATCTGGGGCACGCGCGAGGCGCTGGCCGCGCTCGACCTGCCGCCGGTCCTGCCGGTCACCTTTGCCGATGTCGCCGATCTGGGCCGACTGGTGCCCGCCGACGCGCCGCATCAGGGCCTGGTGGCAGAGGTCGATCCGCTGGAGGATATCTGGCTGGGCGACCTGCTGCACGAGGTGCAGGATAACCAGCGACCGCTGGTCGTGCTGGACCAGGTGACCGACCCGCACAATGTCGGCGCGATCCTGCGCTCGGCCGCCGCGTTCGACGCGGTGGGCATCGTGACCCAGGACCGGCACGCGCCGCCCGAATCGGGTACGGTCGCCCGCTCGGCCAGCGGCGCGCTGGAGACGGTGCCGTGGGTGCGCGTGGTGAACCTGGCCCGCGCGCTGGAGGAGATCGCGGAAGCCGGGTTCTGGCGAATCGGCCTGACCGGCCATGCCAACCAGACGCTGGCCCAGGCGATGGGCACGCAGCGCATCTGCATCGTGCTGGGCGCCGAGGGCGAGGGCATGCGCCAGAATACCGAGGCGCATTGCGACGAACTCGCCAAGCTGCCGATCAGTCCGAAGGTGGAAAGCCTGAACGTCTCCAACGCGGCGGCGATCGCGCTGTACGCGGTGGCGGCGCGGTGATCTTCCGGGCGGCGGGGCCGGTCCCTGCCGCCTTTTTTGCGCGGGGCGAAGGGCGGGACGTGCGCTTCGACTTCGCTCAGCGTGAACGGCTGTTTGTCCTGATGGCCACCATCCCCGTCCTCCGTTCAGCCTGAGCGAAGTCGAAGGCTATGGGATGAAGGTTCGCGCGGAGACGCGGAGGCGCGGAGATGGTGTATCTGGCCGCAAGGCCTCTCCATCCTCGCCAGCCGCCGCAAAAGTCTGCCGGTCGTGATGGCCGACTCCGCTTGCCCGACGCCGGACATCTCCGCGTCTCCGCGTCTCCGCGCGAAAAAATCTTTCGGGTAAACCGCATCGCCACCCGACAGGACACCACCTCCGCGCCCTCCGCGCCTCTGCGCGCAAAAAAAGAGGCGGGGCCGAAACCCCGCCTCCGACGTTCCGACGCAATGCGCCGTCAGTCCTCCGCCGCGATCCGCACCCGCATCCCGTCCTGCGCCGCGCCGAAGGGCAGCTGGCACGACAGGCGCGAAGTTGCGTCGCGGTCGCTGGTCGAATCGAGCAGGTCGTCCTCGTCCGGGCCGAGCGCGGGCAGCGTGTCGGCAAAGGCCGGGTCGACATGCACATGGCAGGTCGCGCACGAACAGCAGCCGCCGCACAGCGCCAGCAATTCGTCGACACCGGCATCGCGGATGACTTCCATCACCGACAGACCGGCCTCGCCGTCGATTTCGCGTTCTTCCCCGTCGCGGGTCACGACGATAAGCTTGGGCATGTCCATTCTCCTTGTCGGCCCTGATATTGAAAGCGCCTCTGCCGGGCCTGAACGCGCGGATCAAGCATCATGGGGCTGAGCGCCGAACAGATTCGCGAAAGCATGGACGCACTCGCCGCCGCCGAGCCCGCCATCGCCGCCGCGCTGGACCGGATCGGCTACCCCGCGCCGCGCATCCGGGCGCGCGGCTATGCCACGCTGGTGCGCACCATATTGGGCCAGCAGGTGTCGGTCGCCTCGGCCGATGCGCATTGGCGGCGGCTGAACGAGCTGCTCGGCGATGCGAGCGATCCGACGCGACTTCACGGCGTCACCGACGAGGAACTGCGCGGTGCAGGCATCTCGCGGCAAAAGGCGGGGTATCTGCGCAGCCTGGCCGAGGAAGTGACGAGCGGTCGTCTGAACCTGTCCGCCCTGCCCGAGGATGACGGGGACGCGATCGCCAAGCTGGTCGCGGTCAAGGGCATCGGCCGCTGGTCGGCGGAGGTCTATCTGCTGTTCGCCGAAGGCCGCACCGATATCTGGCCCGCGGGCGACCTCGCCGTGCAGATCGAGATGGGGCGCATCCTGGGCCATGACGCGCGGCCATCGGAAAAGCGGGTTCGCGAACTGGCAGAGGCCTTTCGTCCACACCGCAGCGCGCTCGCGATCTTTACATGGCACCATTATGGCGCCGGAGCCGACGCCGCGCCGGTGTGATCCTCCCCGCTCGCGGGGAGGTGGCAGGCCGCAGGCCTGACGGAGGGGGGCTTCGGCAAGGGCTTCGCTCCGTCGCACGCCCCCTCCACCACCCTGCGGGTGGTCCCCCTCCCCGTGCCGGGGAGGATGATTGATCCACTTCTCCCTTGCCCCGCCCGACCCGAAAGGCCACCATTTCCGACCATGCCCACCCTTCCCGCCGTCGCCACCATCGCCCAGACCATCCAGCTGTCGCTGGCCCCGGTCTTCCTGCTCGCCGCGATCGGGCAGTTGCTGAACGTGCTGGCCGGGCGGCTGGCACGGGTGATCGACCGGGCACGCGGGCTGGAGATGATGATCCACAAGATCGATGACGGCCCCGAACTGGCCCGCCACAAATGGGAACTGCGGCTGCTCGACCGGCGCATGTCGATCATCAACGCGGCCCTGTTCCTGTCGGTGTCGAGCGCGGTGATGGCCTGTATCGTCATCGCCGTGCTGTTCATCGCCAATCTCGGCAAATTCCATATCGGCACCTGGATCGCACTGGCCTTCATCCTCTCGGTCTGCCTGCTGACCATGTGCCTGGTCGCCTTCATGGTCGAGGTCCGCATCTCGCTGCGTGCGATCCATGTCCGCAAGGAAATCCTGGATTGAGCGTCACCCCGACCGAGCGACGTGCCTTGCAGGCCGTGGTCGCCATCGCCTGTCTGGTGCCGCTGACCATCGGCGGGATCAGCATCGTGCGCGGCCCCGGCTGGCTGGGCCATGCGCCCGTGATCCCGACCGACCTGGACAGCCAGTTCCGTTATGTCTCGGGCATCTTCTTTGCCCTCGGGCTCGCCTTCACCACCTGCGTGCCCGGCATCGAACGCAAGGGCGCGCGGTTTCGCCTGCTCGGCCTGCTGGTGGTGGGGGGCGGACTGGCGCGGCTGCTGTCCTGGGGGACGATCGGCGCGCCTTCCCCGGGGCATCAGCTGGGCCTGGTGATGGAACTGGGGGTCGTGCCGCTTCTTATGCTCTGGCAGGCCCGCATCGCGCGCGGTCGTTGACCGTCAGGAGCTTTGCGATGCATTTTTCGAACCGGGCTCCCTCATGACCATCGTCCGCCGGATCGCCAAGGGACTGGCGCTGATCCTGATCCTTGTCGGCCTGGCCGCGACGATCGTGCCGCATTATCTCGACCGTCTCTATTATGAAGGGCCGGAGAGCGGCCATTATGACGGCGAGCGTTTCTTCAACCCCGATGGCGATGCCGATACGCGGCGGATGCCGACACGCGGCGGGCGCGGCGGCTTTCTGTGGCGACAGCTGACCGGCGATGACGGCCGCCCCGCATGGCCCGAAGCGGTGCCGGTCCAGCCCTCCAGGCCCGAGGCCCGTGTCGAGGGACAACGGATGGTCGCAACCTGGATCGGCCATGCGACCGTGCTGGTCCAGACCCAGGGTCTCAACATCCTGACCGATCCTGTCTATGCCGAGCGTACCGGCCCCTTCGGCTTCGGCCCGAAGCGGGTGGCGCGGCCGGGCGTGGCGCTCGACGACCTGCCCCGGATCGACCTGATCCTCATCAGCCACAATCATTACGACCATCTGGATCAGGCGACCCTGCGCCAGCTCTGGCAGCGCGACCGGCCGCTGGTCGTCACCAGCCTGGGCAATGACAGCGTGATCGGCCAGGTCGGCGTGCCCGCCACCGCGCTCGACTGGGGGCGGGAGAAGGTGATCCGGCCCGGCGTCTCGGTCGCCGTCACGCGCAATCATCACTGGGGCAGCCGCTGGTTCACCGACCGCAACCGCGCGCTGTGGTCCAGCTTCGTGGTGAAGCTGCCCGGCGGCAATATCTTCTTCGCGGGCGACACCGGCATGGGGGATGGCCGCTGGCCGGAGGAAGCGGCAAAGCTTGGCCCGGTCCGGCTGGCGCTACTGCCGATCGGGGCGTTCCGCTTCGAACCCGGCCAGATGGCCTCGGGCAGCCATATCGGCCCGCCGCAAGCGGTGCAGGTTTTCGAGCGGCTGGGGGCGTCCATGGCGATCCCCATCCATTGGGGCACGTTCCGCCTGTCCTATGAGGGCTATGATACGCCGCCCAAGCTGCTGGATGCGGCGATGGCGTGTTCGGGGGCGCGGGGTCGGTTTGCGGCGGTTCGGCTGGGTCAGCCGGTGGAGATCGCGCCGTTCCGGGCTGCGGGTGCGGTACGGACCAGCGATGCGGCGATGCGGACTTGCCTCGACACGCCGCAGGTCCGGGCTTTGCGATAGGGATTCCCTTGGCCTTCGACTTCGCTCAGGCTGAACGGGGTTTGGTATTGAAACCCTCTCCCCCCTCCATTCGGGCTGAGCGAAGGCGAAGGCCACGCCCCAAACATCGGACCCACTGGAACAAAAGTGCAACCGGACCCATATTCACCCCCATGGCGATCCAGATCCGCACCACCCTCGACGAGCCCGAAACCGGGGTCAGCTTCATCCCCCACCGCCCGTCGCGCCCCGAAAAGGCGGAGGGCGGCAAGCGCTTCGAACTCGTCACCGAATATACCGCCAGCGGCGACCAGCCTGCGGCGATCAAGGAACTGACGGCGGCGGCCCGCGCGGGCGACAAGGATCAGGTGCTGCTGGGCGTCACCGGATCAGGCAAGACCTTCACCATGGCCAAGGTGATCGAGGAATTGCAGCGCCCCGCGCTGATCCTCGCCCCCAACAAGATCCTGGCGGCGCAGCTTTACGGGGAGTTCAAGAGTTTCTTCCCCAACAACGCGGTCGAATATTTCGTCAGCTATTACGACTATTACCAGCCCGAGGCCTATGTGCCCCGGTCCGACACCTATATCGAGAAGGAAAGCTCGATCAACGAGTCGATCGACCGGATGCGCCACTCGGCCACCCGCGCGTTGCTGGAGCGCGACGACGTCATCATCGTCGCCTCGGTATCCTGCCTATACGGCATCGGTTCGGTCGAAACCTATTCGGCGATGATCTTCGACCTGAAAAAGGGCCAGAGCGTCGACCAGCGCGAGATCATCCGCAAGCTCGTCGCGCTCCAATATAAGCGCAACGACGCCGCCTTCATGCGTGGCAATTTCCGGGTGCGCGGCGACAATCTGGAAATCTTCCCCTCGCATTATGAGGATTCGGCCTGGCGCGTGTCCTTCTTCGGCGACGAGATCGAAGAGATCGTCGAGTTCGATCCGCTGACCGGCAAGAAGGTCGCCAGCCTGAACTCGATCCGCATCTACGCCAATTCGCACTATGTCACGCCCGGCCCGACGATGAAGCAGGCCACCGAGGCGATCAAGTTCGAGCTGACCGAGCGGCTCAAGGAACTGGAGATCGAGGGCAAGCTGCTGGAGCGCCAGCGGCTGGAGCAGCGCACCAACTTCGACCTGGAGATGATCGCCGCCACCGGCAGCTGCAACGGCATCGAGAATTACAGCCGCTTCCTGACCGGCCGCCTGCCCGGCGAGCCGCCGCCCACGCTGTTCGAGTACCTCCCCGAAAACGCCGTGCTGTTCGTCGACGAGAGCCATGTCACCATCGGCCAGATCAACGGCATGTCGCGCGGCGACCATCGGCGCAAGATCACGCTGGCCGAGTATGGCTTCCGCCTGCCGTCCGCCATCGACAACCGGCCGCTACGCTTCAACGAATGGGACGCGATGCGCCCGCAGACGGTCAGCGTTTCGGCCACCCCCGGCAATTGGGAGATGGAGCAGACCGGCGGCGTCTTCGTCGAACAGGTCATCCGCCCCACCGGCCTGATCGATCCGCCGGTCGAGATCAAGCCGGTCGAGGAGCAGGTGCAGGACCTGATCATCGAGGCGCGCAAGACGACCGAACTCGGTTACCGCACCCTCGTCACCACGCTGACCAAGCGGATGGCCGAGGACCTGACCGAATATATGCACGAGGCGGGGATCAAGGTCCGCTACATGCACTCCGACGTCGAGACGCTGGAGCGTATCGAGCTGATCCGCGACCTGCGACTGGGCGTGTACGACGTGCTGATCGGCATCAACCTGCTGCGCGAGGGGTTGGACATTCCCGAATGCGGGCTGGTCGCGATCCTCGACGCGGACAAGGAAGGTTTTCTGCGCTCCGAAACCTCGCTGATCCAGACGATCGGGCGCGCGGCGCGCAACGTCGATGGCCGGGTGATCCTCTATGCCGACCGGATCACCGGATCGATGGAACGCGCCATGCTGGAAACCTCGCGGCGTCGCGAGAAGCAGATGGCGTATAATACCGAGCACGGCATCACGCCGCAGACGATCCGCCGCCAGATCGGCGATATCATCGCGCATGTGGCGTCGGGCGATCAGGTGACGGTGCCGATCGACGAGGACCGTCCGCACATGGTCGGCCATAACCTGCGCGCCTATATCGAGGAACTCGAGAAGAAGATGCGCAAGGCCGCCGCCGACCTCGAATTCGAGGAAGCGGGCCGGTTGCGGGATGAAATCCGGCAGCTCGAGAACGAGGAACTCGGCCTGCCGGTGCATGAGCAGAAGGCCCCGATCATGGGCCGCTCCAACGAGGGCAAGCCGGGCACGCGCAAGACGCGGTTCGGGAAAAGCAAGAAGTTTGCGAGTGGGCGCAAGGCGAATTGATTATTGGGGGTTGGGGTTGCTTAACATCTGCCCTCCCCCATCCCCTCCCGCTTGCGGGAGGGGGTTGCCCGGTGCAGCGGCAGGAAACTCTCCGACGTAGCGCCCTGACGACTACCCAGTAACGCACCCCTCCCGCAGGCGGGAGGGGATGGGGGAGGGCAGGCCCCAGAGGCCACCCTCAAAAAATCACCCCAGATCCAGATTCTCCGTCCCCACCCCATAATAACCCGCCACCCGGTCGGCATAAGCCTGATCGAACACGGGCGCATTGTTGGACCAGCTCGGCCCGCCCTCCAGCAGGCGGCGATCGACGGTGATCACATACTGATCCCCCACCGGGTCGAACTGCAACAGGCTGAACGGCACGGGATAGAAGCTCTTGCCCATGCCAAGGAACCCGCCCAGCGCCAGCACGGCATGGGTCGCGCGGCCCGAACGCTTGTGGACCATGAAGGCGTGGACGCTGCCGATCGCGTCGCCATCGCGGCTTTCGATCTTCAGCGTGCCAGAGACGGTGGACTGGACCAGGATCAGGGTCGGCGTATCGTGTTCGGCCATGTTAACCTCCGTTTAGATCGGAGAACCGCCGGGGCGAGGCCAGGTTCCGATGACGAATCCGATGCCCGCCGCATCGGCACGTCCTGTCGCAGCACGGGGTTGAGCATCCGGGACCCCTCCCGCATAGGCTGGATGCGATGCGTCGCCTGTCTTTTGCTTCCCTCGCCCCGATCGTCGGGGCCGCCGCCCTGTCGGGCTGTATCCCCGCCACCCCGCGTCCCGAGGCGCCGCCGCCGGTACGCCACGCGCCCCGCCCCGCCCCGCCCGCGCCGCGCCCGGTGCTGGGGAGCGACTGGCGCGACTGGCCCCTGACGCCCGGTGACTGGCGGTATCAACGCGCCGCGCAAGGGTCGGTCGCGATATTCGGCACCGGCGGCGTGACTCGCCTGACCCTGGCCTGCGATCCGCGCACCCGCCAGATCCGCCTCGGTCGCCCGGCATCGGTCGCGGGTGCCGTCACGATCCGCACCTCCAGCACGACGCGCAGCCTGACCGCCCATGCAGTCGCGGGCGGCGCGGAGCTGTCGCTCCCGGTCGCCGATCCGCTGCTGGATGCGATGGCATTCAGCCGGGGGCGGTTCACGATCGAACAGAGCGGACAGGTGCCGCTGGTCATCCCCGCCTATGCGGAAATCGGACGTGTGATCGAGGATTGCCGGGGCTGAGTCCCGCCATTGGGCGGGGGCAGGATGCTCGGCCAAACATCGTCGCATTACAAGTCTTGTTTATTGGCTTTCGCCTACGCACATTGGCTTTGCGCACTTTGAAAGGGCGCATTGGCTTTAACTAGCGAAAGGAGGTGATCCGATGTCTCATGGTTCAGCAAGGGGGTCGGTTCAGTTCGTTCGGGGGGCCGGTCTCTGATATCGATAGGCGCGGTTCGGGGGGTATTTTCCCCCAATCAACGGTCGCGCCTGATGTCATGAGGCCCGCATGGTCTCCCGGGCTGGAGCTCTCCGGCCGCTGACCATGTTTAGGGGTTGCCGGGGCCGTCGCGATGACGTCCCGGCAGCCTCTTTTCATTTATGGGGTTGGCCGTCTGACCTAAGTGCGAAGGCTGATCGGGCATTACTCCCCGCACGGTGAGGAACTCCAAGTTACGGTTTGGCCGAAGTCGGCTCCTGCATCACCAGCCGCAGCGGCTTGTCCCCCGGCACCATCAGCGACGGCACGTCGTCACCGCCGCGCAACAGCACCTGATCGACCGGAATCGCATCGTCGCTTTCGCCCGCGATGAACGCCTGTACCAGCCGCTCGCCCTTTTGCGGCACGAAGCCCGCCGGGATCGCCATCGGCTTGCGCCCCATCGCCGCCAGCCAGTCGGGACGCCCCTTCACCATGCGCGTGACGGGATGATAGACCTGCAGATCGACCGCACCGGCATATTGGCCGACCGTCACGGGGCGGTCGCCATCGAACAGCACGACCGACCCGCTGGAAGTCTTGCCCGCCAGAATTCGGCGCGCGAGGCCGTTGGAATCTCCCATCAGCGGCCCCAGAACCGTCTGATCGATGGTCAGCGGATCGATACCGGTCTTCTCCTTCAGGCGCGTGGCCATCCAGCGCACTTTGGCGTCGTCGGCCCCGTCAATCGGTTGCTCGGCGACATGGCTGAAACCGACATAGACGAAGAATTTGGCCTTGGGATCGGCGGCCAGCGCCTGCGCCAGATGACTCGCCTGCGCCTCTTCGCGCCGGGCGATGCTTTCCGCCCGGCCGGTCGGCTCGCCGCGCTCCTCGTCCGTCTGTTCATAGTTCAGCGGGCGATAGCCCAGCGCCAGCGACTGCCGGACGAAATCGCCGAAGACGGGATCGTGGGTGTAATAGCCCGTTCTCTGGGTCGGATAACCCTGCTTGGCCAGCTTTGATAGGGAGACGTTCTTGTCGCCGACCATGAAGGTTTCCGCCGCCAGGACTGAATAGCCCAGCGGCCGAAGCGCCCGCGCCACCTCCAGCGCAAAGGCACGATCGCGCGGGAGTCCGTGATTCTCGTTGAGGATGACCACACGAGTCCGAGCCGCCCGTGCGACGATTTCGGGGATCGCATCCCGCAGGCTTGCGGCGGCGACGCGATCCGCCATGGCCTTGGCTTCGGCGGTCTGGGCAGGGGCAGGTTCGGGCTCGACCGGCTCGGCGGTCATCAGCGTGTGGAGTTCCGCCCATTGATCGTGGAGAAAGCCGGGCTTCGGCTTGCCCGCCGCATCGAATGCCAGCGGGCGTAGCGCTTCGGCGGCATCCAGATAATGACCGCTATCGAGCCGATCCCCGGCCGCACTGGCGGCCGCGAACTCCACCTTGCTCGGCCCGTCCTGTGCCATCGCGGTGGTGGAGAGCATCATCGTCACCACCACCGCCGCCCGCCGCATCAGTCCGCCCTTTCCTCGCGATATTTCATTTCCAGAAATCGCCCGCGCGTCGACAGGCTGTCAAGATCGGCCTGGGCCAAGCGCTGGGTCATGTCGCCGATTTCCTGCTCGATGAGCTTGAGGCCGTCGACCAGCTGCGCATCCGGCGTCCGCCCGTTGCGCTCGACCCGGCGCAGCGGCTCGGGCACGCGTTCGTAATCGCGCAGGAAGGCGGGGAGCTGCTCGCCGATCAGGCGGCGGACCTCCATCGCCTCTGCGGTATCGTTGTCGACGGCGGCGAGCTGCGGGGAGAGCGTATCGAGCCGCCGCCCGATCCGGTCGACCAGCTGGACGGCGGGCGCGGGCAGCAAGGGCCGCTGCGCCTCCAGCCAGCGTTCGGTCTGGGCGGGCAGCGCCTTGATATCGACCTGCGCCAGCTTGGCTGGGGTTGGCGCGCGCGGGGCAGGCGCCAGCGCGATGGCGAGCGTCGCCGCCAGCATCAGCATCATCGCCGCCAGCGCGCCGAAAATGCCGATCCCGCCGGGCAGGATCAGGCCCGTCACCATCGCCGCGATCAGGATCACCGCATTGGCGATGGCGATCAGGATCACCCGCTGCATCGCCGAGCGCACGCGTCGCCGCACCCGCTTGACCGTCTGCTGCGCCGACCCGCGATAATCCTGCGAGATGCGCGCCATCACTTCGCGCGCACGCTCGATCTGGGCATCGACCTCGTTCGAGCGGGGGGTGGTCACGGGATTACAGCGCCTCCAGCTTGAACGACGACGCCGCAGACCCGCTGGTCAGCTGCGGGTTCTGCGCCCCCTCGGCACGGGCGATATAGCCCTTCGACTTCTCGACCTCCTGGCCCAGCGTGTTGACCGTGGTCTTCATCGAATCGAGCGCCTTCAGCTTGAAGCTGTCGATCGCATCCATCGTGTCGTAGATATTCTGGAACGCGCGTTGCAGCGTCTCCAGCGGGATGGTCGCGGCCGCCGCCTGCTCGTGAATCTGCGCGGTCTGGCTGCGCAGCAGCTTGCCGGTCGAATCGATAATGTTGGCGGTCGTTGTGTTGAGCGCGGTGATCTGGTCCAGCACCAGCTTTTGATTGGCCAGCGCCTGCGCCACGGTGACGGCCGTGCGCAACGCCGAGACGGTGGTGGTCGAGGCGCGGTCGACGCCCTTCACCAGCTCGACATTGTTCTTCTTGACCAGATCGAGCGCCAGATAGCCTTGCACCGTGACCGCCATCTGGGTCAGCAGGTCCTGGGTCCGCTGGCGGGTGTAGAAGAGTGCGGTCTCGCGGATCGCCTTGGCCTTGGCGGGATCGGTGTGATCCAGCTCGTTGGCGGCATCCTCCAGCTTGGCGTCCATCGCCTTGGACAGATGGATCATCTGCTCCAGCCGCCCCATGGCGGACCACAGGTTCGCGCGCTCGGTGTCGATCGCGGCATTGTCCATCAGCAGTTCGTCGCGGCCCGAGGACAGGCTCTTCAGGATCGCGGCGATATGCGTCTGTGATGAACGATAGCCGTCGAAATAGTCGCGCATCTTGTTGCCGAAGGGCAGGATGCCGAGCAGCTTGCGCGGCGCGGAGAGATTGCCCTGGCGACCGGGATCCAGGCTTTCGACCACGCGACGCAGCTCGGTCAGGTCCTTGCCCACGCCCGTCTCGCCGTCCATCGCCTTGACCGGGCGGTCGAGGAAGCGGTTGGACTGGCCAGCGGCCTCGCGGATTTCCTTCTGCCCCATAGCGGTGATCGCATCGACGCGGCGGCCGAATTCGGGGCTGTTGACGTCCTGCGCGATCAGTTCGGCGACGAAGCCGTCGACCTTCTGCTCCAGCTGGGTTCGCGTCTTGTCGTCGACGGGCACCAGCCCGGCGGCCTGGGCGGGCGCCACCGTCGGCACGGGATCGGGCGGCGTCAGCGTCAGCCCCTTTTCCTGGGTCACGGTATCGGCGGTCGTGGCCATCGTTCAAACTCTCCAAATACGCCTACCTAGTGTGGAGGGGATGGCGGCGGGGTTCAAGTGTATTATCGGGGTAATACTATCTGGGGAGGAATAGACGGGAAATTGATTGCCCCTCTCGCGCAACCGAAGCCCAGGGGGTTCGTTACTCGCGTTCGGCCTTGCCTCTCCGGGCGGTCCGGTCGTCCTCAAAACCTGCGGCTCCACGCTTTTGCGTATGGAATCATGCGGTTGCGAGGTCACTGATCGGCATCCGAGCGAAGATGCCGGGCCGAACGCAGCATAGAGAGACGCCCACCTGACCCCTATCGGTCTTCTGACCGGCGGGGGTCCGTTTTTGGACACCCGCCCCTTACCTCCGTTCAGCCTGAGCGAAGTCGAAGGCCACGGGATTTCGCGTGAGCTAGGGGGGCTTCCGTGGCGGCTGTTTCCGCTTGGCCTTCGACTTCGCTCAGGCTGAACGGAGCCTGGGAGCGATGTGTGACGCCCGCCGCCTCAGGCGTCGAAGAGACCGTCCTGCGACCCGATCGGCGGGTTCAGCCCCAGATGCTTCCACCCGCCCGCATTCAGGATCCGCCCCCGCGCAGTGCGGGCGAGCAGGCCGAGCTGGATCAGGAACGGCTCAATCACTTCCTCGATCGTGTCCCGCGGCTCGGAGAGCCCTGCGGCCAGCGTCTCCACCCCCACCGGCCCGCCACGATAGACGTCGGCGATCATCGTCAGATAGCGCCGGTCCATCGCGTCCAGTCCCAGCGCGTCGACCTCCAGCCGATTCAGCGCCTGGTCGGCGGCGGCGGCGTGGACGATCTCATGCCCCGCCACGGTGGCGAAGTCGCGCACGCGGCGCAGCAGCCGCCCCGCGATACGCGGCGTGCCCCGCGACCGGCGCGCGACCTCGACCGCGCCGTCCTCGGCAATGGGCAGGTCGAGCAGGCGGGCGGCACGGGTGACGACGCGGGTCAGTTCCTCGACCGTATAGAATTGCAGGCGAACCGGAATGCCGAAGCGGTCACGCAAGGGGGTGGTCAGCAATCCCTGCCGCGTCGTCGCGCCGACCAGCGTGAAGCGCGGCAGATCGATCCGCACCGACCGCGCCGACGGCCCCTCTCCGATCATCAGGTCGAGGACCCGGTCCTCCATCGCGGGATACAGGACTTCCTCGACCGCCGGTTGCAGGCGGTGGATTTCGTCGATGAACAGGACGTCGCCGTCTTCCAGATTGGTCAGCAGCGCGGCGAGGTCGCCCGACTTGGCGATCACCGGACCCGAGGTCGCGCGGAAACCCACGCCCATCTCACGCGCGATGATCTGCGCCAGCGTCGTCTTGCCCAGCCCCGGCGGGCCGAAGAACAGCACATGGTCCAGCGCATCGCCGCGCCCGCGCGCCGCCTGGATGAAGACACGCAGATTGTCGCGCGCCGCCTGCTGGCCGACAAACTCGTCCAGGCTTTTCGGGCGGAGCGCGGCGTCGACATCCTCGGGACGGCGGCTGGCGGACAGAAGGCGGTCTTGGTCGGTCACGGGGTCCGCCCTAGCGGCTGGAGGGCATGGCTGTCGAGAAGCTGCGCGAACATTGCACGAACATAGCAGGCTATGCGCGGTCGGGACAATCGTCCGGGCGACGGCTTAACGCCGGATAGCGGACTCGCGGTCGGAAACGCGCTACATCAGGCGTCATGCCGCACGATATCTTCCTGGCTACCGCCGTTTCGCCCGCCCTGGAGCTGCTGCTCGCCGAACGCTTCACGCTGCACCGCGATGCACCGCCGCCGACCACCAAGGCGATCGTCGGCGGCGGGCAGATGACGGTCGACGCCGCACTGCTGGACCGGCTGCCCGAACTGGAGATCATCGCGATCCACGGCGTCGGCCATGACGGGATCGACCATGACGCGGTCGCCGCGCGTGGTATCCGCATCGCGATCACCGCCGATGTGTTGACCGAGGACGTCGCCGATCAGGCGATCGCCTTGTGGCTGGCGGTCGACCGGCGGATCGCGGCGAACGACCGGGCGATGCGGATGGGCAACTGGACCGTGCCCCTGGGTCGACGCGCCAGCGGACGGCGGGTCGGCATTTTCGGACTAGGCCGGATCGGACAGGCGATTGCCAAAAGGGCGGAGCCGTTCGGTGGCGAGATCCTCTACACCGCACGCTCGGAAAAGCCGGTGGCCTGGCGCTTCGTCCCCGATCTGGCGACACTGGCGGCGGAGAGCGACGTGCTGTTCCTCGCCGCGCCGGGCGGGGAGGAAACGCGCGGGGTGGTCGATGTCGGTGTGCTGGACCGGCTGGGCGCGGACGGCGTGCTGGTCAATGTCGCGCGCGGCAGCCTGGTCGAGGAAGATGCGCTGATCGCGGCGCTGGAGTCGCATCGTATCGCGGGGGCCGGACTGGACGTGTTCGCCGACGAACCCGACGTGCCTTATGCGCTGCGCCGGATGAACCATGTCGTGCTCGCCCCGCATCAGGGGAGCGCGACGCGGGAGGGGCGGGCGGCGATGGCCGAGTTGGTGGTGGCCAATCTCGACGCGCATTTTGCGGGGCTTGCGGTGCCGGGGTTGTTGGGGTGAGGGATTCCCTTGGGCTTCGACTACGCTCAGCCTGAACGGACGTGGGGAAGATTCCAAAAACCCGATCAGGCTGAGCGAAGTCGAAGCCCACGCCCCACCCTCACCACACTCCCTATTTCGCCGCTTTCCTAAGCGCCAACCGCACCAGCGCATCAAGCGAGGCCCCCGCCCCCAATTCCTCTTCCGCCGCCGCCACCGCCGCATTGGCCTCGGCGGGCCGGAAGCCGAGGTTGAGCAGCGCCGACACCGCATCCGCGCCAGCCCCGGCCGACGCCGCCACGCCGCCACCCGATCCGGGGGCGAGCACGATGCCGCCGACCTTGTCCTTCAATTCCATCACGATCCGCTGGGCGAGCTTCGGCCCTACCCCGTTCGCCCGCGCGACCATCGCCTTGTCGCCACTGGCGATCGCCCGCATCAGGTCGGTGGGCTCCAGCGCGGACAGGATGGCCAGCGCCACCCGCGAGCCGACCCCCTGCACGCCGGTCAACAGACGGAACCAGTCACGCTCGTCCGCGCTGGCGAAACCGACCAGCCGGATCGAGTCCTCGGACACCAGCATCTCGGTATGCAGCATCGCCGCCTCGCCCACCGGCCCGATAGACGACAGGGTGCGCGCCGAAGCGCCGACCAGATAGCCGACGCCGCCGACATCGATGACGGCATGGTCGATGCCGGTGGAGTCCAGACGTCCCTTGAGATGCGCGATCATGGGGAGGGGTTAGAACAAAAGGGGGTGGACGTCACGGGGTTATCGTTGGGGGTGTCGCTTGGGGCAGGCCCTCCCCCATCCCCTCCCGCCTGCGGGAGGGGTGCGCTGCTCGACTATCCGCAAGCGCTACTTAGAGGGATTCGTGCAATCAAATCTTGGCACGCCCCTCCCGCAGGCGGGAGGGGATGGGGGAGGGCCTCGCCACAAGCCAAGACGGCCGCTAAACCGCCCCCACCCGCCGCTGCATCGCCCGCGCGCTCGCCAGATGATGTGCATGCGTGATCGCCACCGCCAGCGCGTCCGCCGCATCCGGCCCGGTCAGCTTCACGCCGGGCAGCAAATGCCCGACCATGGCCTGCACCTGCTTCTTGTCCGCACCGCCGGTGCCGACGGTCGCTTTCTTGACGATGCTGGGGTGATACTCGCCGACGACCAGTCCGGCCTGCGCCGCCGATAGCAGGACGACACCGCGCGCCTGGCCCAGCTTCAGCGTGGACTGCGCGTTGCTGTTGCCCAGCACTTCCTCGACCGCCGCGCCGTCGGGCTGTTGCTGGCGGATCACGTCATAGAGCGCCGCGTGCAGGTTCGCGAGGCGGCGCGGCAGCACCATTGACGGCTCGGTCTTGATCTGGCCGTTGGCGACGTGGCGCAGCCGGTTGCCCTCCACCGCGATCACACCCCAGCCGGTGGTGCCGAGGCCGGGATCGAGTCCGAGGATGATGGCGGGGGGTGGGGTCATTTCGGGCTTTCGGGAGGGTTCAGTATGCACCGACTTGCCCCTCCACCACGCGGCGTTGCCGCGCGGTCCCCCTCCCCAGGCAGAGCCTGGGGAGGAATGGGGATCAGCCGAGCTTTTCCATCACTTCGTCGGAGACTTCGTAATTGCCCCAGACGGTCTGGACGTCGTCGTCATCGTCCAGCGTGTCGATCAGCTTGAACAAGGTCGCCGCCGCCGCTTCGTCGACCGAGACCATGGTCTGCGGACGCCAGGCCAGCTTGGCGCCTTCCGCCTCGCCCAGCACAGGCTCCAGCGCCTTGGCGACTTCGTGCAGGTCGCCCTGCGCGGTCCAGATCTCATGGCCGTCCTCGGACGAGGTCACGTCCTCGGCCCCGGCTTCCAACGCGGCCTCGAACACCTTTTCGGCGTCGCCGGCGCTGGCAGGATAGTTGATCAGGCCCATCCGGTCGAAACCATGGCTGACCGAGCCCCCCGCCCCCAGATTGCCGCCATTCTTCGACACCGCGGTGCGCACGTTCGTCGCGGTGCGGTTGCGATTGTCGGTCAGCGCCTCGATGATGAGGCTGACGCCGCCGGGGCCGAAGCCCTCATAGCGGACTTCCTCGTAATTCTCCCCGTCGCCGCGCGAAGCCTTGTCGATCGCGCGCGCGATATTGTCCTTGGGCATCGAGGCCGCCTTGGCCGCGTTGACGGCGGCGCGCAGACGCGGGTTCATGTCCGGGTCGGGCGTGCCCATCTTCGCCGCGACGGTGATTTCACGGGAGAGCTTGGAAAATGCTGCCGAGCGCTTCTTATCCTGCGCGCCCTTGCGGTGCATGATGTTCTTGAATTTGCTGTGGCCTGCCATCGGTGCCTCTTGAAATGATCGCGCTCTTTACGACCGCGCAAGGGCCTTTGCCAACCCGTCGATCTTCGCCTCCAGCGTATCGAGCCGTTCGGTCACGGCATTGTCCAGCTTGTGGTGCAGCCGCAATATGTCGATCTCGGCGCGCAAATTGGTGCGATAGTCCAGGCTCGCGGCCAGCCGGTCCTTCGCCGATTGCCGGTTCTGGCTCATCATGATGACCGGCGCCTGGATCGCCGCCAGGGTCGAGAGCAGCAGGTTGAGGAAGATATAAGGGTATGGATCGAACGCCATGCCGAAATGGCTGAGCACATTCGAGTTGAGCAGCATCCATCCCAGCAGGATCACCGTAAAGGCGATGATGAAGCCCCAGCTGCCGCCGACCGCGGCCACCCGATCGGCCAGCTTTTCGCCCCAGGTCGAACTTTCGTCGGCGACATCGGCGGCGTCGCGCGCGCTGAGCTGGCCCGACTCGATATCGGCAATGACCTGGGCTTCTTCCTCGTCCAGCTCATGCACGGGCTTGCCCAGCGTACGGCGAGCGATTTCGGCGGCAGTCGTCAGGGCCATGGGCAAAGGGCTCCGCTTAAGGAATCAAATGCCTTGCTCCTTGGGGCGTTGATCGGCCAAACGCCAGTCATGACGGTACGCGTGGATATGGGAACCGATGAGCGTGGCTCGTCGGTGCCGATCGATCTTGAGGAACTGCTGGCGACCCGCCTGCTGGTGCAGGGCAATTCGGGGTCGGGAAAGTCGCATCTGCTGCGCCGCTTGCTCGAAAAGTCGGCGGGTCAGGTGCAACAGGTGGTCATCGACCCCGAAGGCGATTTCGTCACTCTGTCCAAGGCGTACGGCCATGTCGTGATCGAGGCGGGCGACTATGCCGAACGGGAGGTCGGGCGCTTCGCCTCCCGGATTCGCGAACACCGCGCCTCGGTGGTGTTGAGTCTCGAAGGGCTGGAAATCGAAGGCCAGATGCGCTGTGCCGCGACCTTTTTGAACGCGCTGTTCGATGCGCCGCGCGAGCATTGGTATCCCGCGCTGGTCGTCGTGGACGAGGCCCAGCTGTTCGCCCCCACGACCGGCGGCGAAGTGACCGAGGAGGTCCGCCGCGCCTCGCTTGCGGCGATGACCAACCTGATGTGTCGCGGGCGCAAGCGCGGCCTCGCGGGGGTGATCGCCACCCAGCGACTCGCCAAGCTGGCCAAGAATGTCGCGGCGGAGGCGTCCAACTTCCTGATGGGCCGCACCTTCCTCGACATCGACATGGCGCGCGCGGCCGACCTGCTCGGCATGGAGCGGCGACAGGCGGATGCGATCCGCGATCTGGCGCGCGGCACCTTCCTGGCGCTCGGCCCCGCCGTCTCGCGGCGGCCGATCACGGTGAAGATCGGCGCGGTCGAGACCTCGGCCCGCTCGGGCAGCCCCAAGCTGACCCCCCTGCCCGACGCCCCGCCGCCCGATTTGCAGGAGTTGCTCTTCGCGCCGGTCGAGGAAGCGCCGACGCTGCCCATGACCTTCGACCCGCGGCCGCGCCGCGTGCCCGCCGAGGAACTGATGGCCGATCTGGGCCGCCCGCCCTTGCCGACCACCGCCGCACCGCCCGCGCCCGAGATGGACGAAGGCGAAGTCGAGGCGATCTACGAGCAGGTGCTGCGCGCGATCGTCGAGGACCCCGAATCGACCTTCCGCCCCGCCTCGGTGCTGTTCCAGGATTTCCAGGTGCGCTGCCGGATGGCAGGCCTTGCGCGGCCGCCGCTCGACCTGAACGGCTTCGCCCGTCGCCTGTCCTGCGCGCGGGCGGGGATTTTCGACGTCAACGATCCCGACTGGCAGGAGGCGCTGGCGCTGGCGGCAATGCTGCCCGACGACATGCTGGGGGCGTTCCTGCTGGTCGCACGGGCGGCCCGCGAGGGGCTACCCTGCCCGCCGGATACCAAGATCGCCGAGACCTATGGCACCAGCTCGCTGGGCCGGGTGAAGCGGCTGATCGCCTATATCGAGAGCCGCGACCTGTTCGTGTGCCGCACCGACCTGACGGGCAAGCGGTCGATCACGATTCCGCGGCTGGGCTGGACGACCCAGGCGGCGGAAATGGGGTGAGGCTTTTCCTTGGCCTTCGACTTCGCTCAGGCTGAACGGAGTGGGTAGCAGTGGCTCATAATCCCAACCCCACGTTCAGCCTGAGCGAAGTCGAAGGCCACGCCCCGCCACTCGCCACCAACAAAAAGGGCGACGAGGCCATCAGCCCCGCCGCCCTTCGCATATCCAGAACCCGAAGCCGGGATCAGATCATGCCCAGCGCCTTCATATACACTTCGAGGATGGCTTCCTCTTCCTGATACTCTTCACGCTTCTTCTTGCGGATGGCCATGATCTTCTTGATCGCCTTGGGGTCGTATCCACGCGCCTTGGCTTCGGCGAAGACGTCCTTGATGTCGTCCGAAATGCCCTTCTTCTCTTCTTCCAGCCGCTCGGCCCGCTCGATCAGCAGGCGCAGTTCGTCGGCCGTCACATTGCCGCTGCTGTCGAAATTCTCGTCCGCCATTTTTATACCCTCTGAAATTCGGTCCACTCCCAGGAATCCGCCGCCACAACGCACGTCCCCGCCCATGGGCAGGGTCGGTCCGGCGCGGATGTCGGGATCGGGGGCGGTCTAGGCGCTTCCGGCCCTGCGCTCAAGCGGGGGTTAACGGTTCTTCTTCACACTCTCGGCCATGCGCGCCAACTGCTCCGGCGTCGCCTCGGCCTGATGCTCGGCCTTCCACTGGTCGTACGGCATGCCGTAGATCGCTTGCCGCGCGGTCGCCTTGTCGATGCCCGCCGCCTCGCCCAGCCAGTCGGACAGGCAGTTGCGGCAGAAGCCCGCCAATCCCATCAGATCGACATTCTGGGCATCGCTGCGATGACGCAGGTGCAGGACCAGCCGCCGAAACGCCGCCGCTGCCGCCTTGTCATCGATTGCATTCAACGCATCCATTGCATCGGCCATATTCATCGCTCCTAGGTTGATCGTAACGCATTAGGCTTTAGGACACAGGCCGAAAAGAAGCAGGATGTGACCATGAACACTCTCCCCCCGCGTTCGCGCAAAGTCCGCGTCCTTGCCACGCTCGGCCCGGCCAGCAGCGATCCCGAAACCATCGCCACCCTGTTCCAGGCAGGCGCCGACGCCTTCCGGATCAATATGAGCCATGGCGATCAGCAGTCGAAGATTCCGCTGATCAAGGCGATCCGCGGGCTGGAGGAGCGGTTCGGCCGCCCGACCACGATCCTCGCCGATCTTCAGGGGCCGAAGCTGCGCGTCGGCAAGTTCGCCGACGGCAAGGTCATGCTGGAAACCGGCAGCACCTTCGTCCTCGACCGCGATCCGACGCCGGGCGACGCGACCCGTGTCGAGCTGCCGCACAAGGAAATCTTCGCCGCGATCGAGCCGGGCGCGCGCCTGCTGCTCGACGACGGCAAGCTGGTCCTGCGCGTCGCTTTCCATGACGAGACGAAGATCACGACGCTGGTCGAGGTCGGCGGCGCGCTGTCGAACAACAAGGGGCTGAACGTCCCCGACGTGGTGCTGCCCATGGCCGCGCTGACCGAGAAGGATCGCTCCGACCTGGCCTTTGCGGTCGAGCAGGGCGTGGACTGGATCGCCTTGTCCTTCGTGCAGCGACCCGAGGACCTGATGGAGGCGCGCGGCCTGATCAAGGGGCGCGCGGCGCTCCTCGCCAAGATCGAGAAGCCGCAGGCGATCGACCGGCTGGAAGAGATCGTCGAGCAGTGCGACGGCGTGATGGTCGCGCGCGGCGACCTGGGCGTCGAACTGCCGCCCCAGGCGGTGCCGCCGCTCCAGAAGCGGATCGTCGAGGTGTCGCGTCGCATGGGTCGCCCGGTGGTCGTCGCGACCCAGATGCTCGAATCGATGATCCAGAGCCCCTCGCCCACCCGCGCCGAAGTGTCGGACGTGGCGACCGCCATCTATGACGGCGCCGACGCGATCATGCTGTCGGCCGAATCGGCGGCGGGCGCCTGGCCGGTCGAATCGGTCGCCATGATGAACGCGATCGGCGTGTCGGTGGAAAACGACCCCGGTCACGGCGAGCGTATCCACTTCACCGCGATGACCCCCGACCCGACCACCGCCGACGCGCTGGCCGAGGCGGCGGCGCGGATCACCAACACCGTGTCGTCCAAGGCGATCATCTGCTTCACCTCCAGCGGATCGACCGCGCGACGCGTCGCGCGCGAGCGTCCCTCGGTGCCGATCCTGGTGCTGACCCCGCAGCTCGAGACGGCGCGCCGCCTGGGCCTGCTCTGGGGCTGTCATGCGGTCCACACCCGCGACGTCGAATCCTTCGAGGAGATGGTCGCCAAGTCCAAACGCATGGCCCTGCGCCACGGCATCGCGGAAGCCGGCAACCAGGTCGTGCTGATGGCGGGCGTCCCCTTCCGCACGCCGGGGTCGACCAACGTGCTGCACGTCACCCGCATCATGGGTGACGAACTGGTGAATTACGGGGATCGCAGCGAGGCGTAAGCGCCGATCCCGGTATGAAAGGGGCGGCAGCGCGGAAGCGTTTGCCGCCCTTTTTTCGTCCGCTACCGATGTGGCCGACGGCCAAGGCCGTGAACGTCCAGCGGGCAAGACCATGATCCCCAATCTCGATAGCCGCCCCGACCTCGCCATCACGCGCCTATCGTTGTGACGCCCCGCCGGGCATGATGTGGAAGGGATCGTTTCGATCGTCGGGGATTGGGAGGTTGCGCGCCGACTGGCCCGCGTACCGCATCCTTATGGCCCGGATGACGCGCGCTTCTTTCTGGATCAGGTCGTACCGGCCGAATGGGTATGGGCGATCACGCTACGGGGCGAGAATAGGTTGATCGGCGCCGTCGGGCTGACCCCGGAAAAGGATACGGCAGAGCTGGGCTATTGGCTGTCCCCTGCGCATTGGGGACGTGGAATCGCGACCGAGGCGGCGCGGGCGCTCGTCGATTTCGGGTTCGAGCGACTTGGACTGACGTACCTGACGTCAGGCTATTTCGGGGACAATCCCGCCTCGGGTCGGGTACTTGCCAAACTGGGATTTGTGGAAACGGGCCGGGCGCGCCGTCCTTGCGTCGCTGTCGGCGGGGATATGCCATCAGTGCGAATGGTACGGGAGAAGTAATCCTCCCCTGCAAGGGGAGGTGGCAGGGCGAAGCCCTGACGGAGGGGGGCTTCCTCCTAGAGTTGAAAACGATCAACTCTGCTCACCCCTCCCCTTCAGGGGAGGGGCCGGGGGTGGGGCGCTTCCGCAAGCGCAACGCTCATGGTGACGCCCCACCCCAACCCCTCCCCTAAAGGGGAGGGGCTAAAGCCGTGCAATGCTGATCGCTTTCAATTCAGGACGATCTTTGCGGCCAGTTCCCTCCACCACCGCTTCGCGGCGGTCCCCCTCCCCTTGCAGGGGAGGAATTATAGAGGCCCATAACAAAAGGGGCGAGCACCTCGCGATGCCCGCCTCCCTTCGTTCGTCCCATGCAGCCCGATCAGATGTGGATCGGCTTGCCCTGCACCGCCATGGCGGCTTCCTTGAGCGCCTCGGCATGGGTCGGGTGCGCGTGGCAGGTATAGGCGATGTCTTCCGACGTGGCGCCGAACTCCATCGCCTGCGCGGCCTGCGCGATCATCGTTCCCGCCAGGCTCGAGATGATCCACACGCCCAGCACGCGGTCGGTCTTGGCATCGGCGATGACCTTCACGAAGCCGTCGGTGTCGCGGTTGGTCTTGGCGCGGCTGTTGGCCATGAAGGGGAACTTGCCGACCTTCACCTCGCCGCGCTCCTTGGCGGCCTCTTCCGACAGGCCGACACCGGCGATCTCGGGCATGGTGTAGACGACGCTGGGGATGACGTCGTGGTTCACGATGCCGGTCTGGCCCGCGATGTTCTCGGCGACCGCGACGCCTTCGTCCTCGGCCTTGTGCGCGAGCATCAGGCCCGGCGCGACGTCGCCGATCGCCCAGACGCCGTCGACATTGGTCGCGAAGTCATGGTCGATCTCGACCTGGCCACGGCCGTTCAGCTTCACGCCGGCGGCTTCGAGGTTCAGCCCGTCGGTGTTGGGCTTGCGGCCGATCGCGACCAGCACGGCGTCGGCCGACAGCGTTTCCGCCGCACCGCCCGCCGCCGGTTCGACCGACACGGTCGCGCGGTCGCCCTCGACGGTGACGCCGGTCACCTTGGTCGAGGTCTTCAGCTCCATACCCTGCTTCTTGAACAGCTTGGCCGATTCCTTGCGGACCTCTCCGTCGAAGCCCGGCAGGATCTGGTCGAGATATTCGACGACGGTGACCTTGGCCCCCAGACGACGCCACACCGAGCCCAGTTCCAGGCCGATCACGCCGCCGCCGATGACGACCAGATGCTCGGGCACCTTGGGCAGCGCCAGCGCGCCGGTCGAGTCGACGACGACCTTCTGGTCGATCTCGACACCCGGCAGCGGGGTGACGACCGAGCCGGTCGCGATCACGATGTCGCGCGCGGTGACAATCTGGTCGCCGACCTTGACCGTGCTCGAATCCTGGAACGCGGCCTTGCCCTTCAGCCAGGTGACCTTGTTCTTCTTGAACAGATATTCGATGCCGCCGGTCAGCTCGCCGACCGCCTTGGCCTTTTCGGCGTGCATCTGGTCGAGGTTGAGCTTGGCGCCTTCGATCTCGACACCGAACTTCGCCAGCGCGCCGTGGCTCGCTTCCTCGAACAGCTCGGAGGCGTGCAGCAGCGCCTTGGACGGGATGCAGCCGACATTGAGGCAGGTGCCGCCCAGCGTCTCGCGCGCTTCGGCGCACGCGGTCTTCAGGCCCAGCTGCGCCGCGCGGATCGCCGCGACATAGCCGCCGGGGCCAGCGCCGATCACCAGGACGTCATAGTCATACTCAGCCATTTGTCTCTCCCGTTCCCCGGCTCTCGGGGTCCAGCCTGCGGGCGCACCCGCCTGTCACAGCAAGGACGGACCCTCGTGGTTACGAGGGTCCGCATAGATCACAAAGCGATCAAAGGTCGATCAGGATGCGGGTCGGGTCCTGGATCGCGTTCTTCAGCGCGACGAGGAAAGTCACCGCCTCGCGGCCGTCGATGATCCGATGGTCGTAGGACAGCGCCAGGTACATCATCGGGCGGATGACGATCTGGCCGTCGACGACCACGGGACGCTCCTCGATACGGTGGAGGCCCAGCACCGCCGACTGGGGCGGGTTGATGATCGGGGTCGACATCAGCGAGCCGAACACGCCGCCGTTCGAGATGGTGAAGGTGCCGCCCTTCATCTCGTCCATCTTCAGCGTGCCGTCCTTGGCGCGCTTGCCGAAGTCGCCGATGGTCTTTTCGATGCCCGCGACGGTCAGGTCCTGCGCATCGCGGATGACCGGCACGACCAGGCCGTTCGGGGCCGAGACGGCGACCGAGATATCGGCATAGTCGTGATAGACGATCTCATCGCCCTCGATCGAGGCATTGACCGAAGGAATGTCCTTCAGCGCCATCGTCGCGGCCTTCACGAAAAAGCCCATGAAGCCCAGGCGGACGCCGTGCTTCTTCTCGAACAGGTCCTTATACTTGGCGCGCGCCTCGATCACGGCGGTCATGTCGACGTCGTTGAACGTCGTCAGCATCGCGGCAGTGTTCTGCGCTTCCTTCAGGCGCTTGGCGATCGTCTGACGCAGGCGCGTCATCTTCACGCGCTCTTCCTTGCGCGCCGAACCGGCAGGCGCAGCGGCCGGAGCAGAAGCGGCCGGAGCCGGGGCGCTCGACTTGTTGGCGGCGGCGGCGGCGACATCCTCCTTGGTGATGCGGCCGTCCTTGCCGGTGCCCTTGATCGTCGCGGGGTCGAGGCCATGCTCCAGGACCGCACGACGCACCGACGGCGACAGCGCGGCGGGCGAATCGCTCGAATCGTCGGCGCCCTGGGCGGCGGCGGGAGCCGGAGCAGCCGCCGGAGCCGCGGTCACCGCAGGCGTCGCCGCTTCGGTCTTGGCCGGGGCCGAACCACCGGCGTCGACGGTCGCCAGCAGCGCGCCGACCTGCACCGTGTCGCCGACCTTCACCGCATGGTCGCCCATGACACCCGCCACCGGCGAGGGCACTTCGACCGAGACCTTGTCGGTCTCCAGGCTCGCGATCGGCTCGTCGACCGCCACCGCATCACCCGGCTGCTTCAGCCATTCGCCGAGCGTCGCTTCGGAGATCGATTCGCCCAGTACCGGGACCAGAACTTCAGTCGCCATTTCCATTTCCTCCGCCCGGTCCATCGACCGGGGCTCTTACGCGGGCGGGCAAAACGCCCGCGCCAGATTTCATCCCTCCCCGGTCCCGCGAAGGACCGGGGCACTCGTCAGTCGTTCAGTCCGCCGCCGCCGTGGTCGGCTTGGCGGTCGTGTTGCTGCCTTCGGCGCGCGTCCGGCGGATTTCCTCACGGACATTATGGCCCAGCGCATCGGCGACCAGCGCGCCCTGCTCGGCGGTGTGGCGCTTCATCAGGCCGGTGGCGGGCGAAGCCGCCGCCGCACGACCCGCATAACGGGCACGCTTCACCGAAGCCCCGGCCTCGGCCAGCGCCTCCTCGATCAGCGGCTCGACGAAGAACCAGTAACCGTTGTTCTTCGGCTCTTCCTGCGCCCAGACCACATCCTGCAGGTTCGGCATCCGCGCGATCCGCTTGGCGAGCGCGTCGCTCGGGAACGGATAGAGCTGCTCGACGCGCACGATCTGGGTCGTGGTATCGCCTGCCGCGTCGCGTGCCTCGATCAGGTCATAGGCGACCTTGCCGGTGCACAGGACCAGCCGCGTCGTGGCCTCGTCGGCGGCACCATTGGTGTCCGACAGCAGGCGGCGGAAGTGGCTCTCGCCCTGGAAGTCCTCGGCCTTCGACACTGCCAGCTTGTGGCGCAGCAGCGACTTCGGCGTGAAGACGACCAGCGGCTTGCGGAAGTTACGATGCATCTGGCGGCGCAACAGGTGGAAATAGTTAGCCGGGGTGGTGCAGTTCGCAACCTGGATATTGTCGTTGGCGCAGGACTGGAGGAAGCGCTCGGGACGGGCAGAAGAGTGCTCCGGACCCTGGCCTTCGTAACCATGCGGCAGCAGCATCACGAGGCCGTTGGCACGCAGCCACTTGGACTCGCCGCTCGTGATGAACTGGTCGATCATGATCTGCGCGCCGTTGACGAAGTCGCCGAACTGCGCCTCCCACAGCACCAGCGTCTTCGGATCGGCCAGCGCATAGCCATATTCGAAGCCCAGCACGCCATATTCGGACAGCGGGCTGTCCAGCACTTCGAAGCTGCCATGCTCGACGGTCTTCAGCGGCACATACTTGTGCTCGTCGGTCTGGTCGACCCAGACGGCATGACGCTGCGAGAAGGTGCCGCGACCCGAATCCTGGCCCGACAGACGCACGCCATAGCCTTCCGACAGCAGCGAACCGAAGGCCAGGGCCTCGCCGGTCGCCCAGTCGAAATTCTCGCCGGTGGCGAACATCTGGCGCTTGGCGTCGAGCACGCGGTTCAGCGTCTTGTGGACCTGAAGCCCTTCCGGGATCGTGGTCAGCGTGCGGCCGATCGCGTCGAACAGCTTCTTGTCGAGGCCGGTCTCCACATTGCGGCGACCCTGGTCGGTTTCCTTGGGCGCCGACAGACCCGACCAGCGACCGGCGAACCAGTCAGCCTTGTTGGGCTTGTAGCCTGCGCCCGCCTCGAACTCGCCTTCGCAGCGGGTGACATACTGCTTGATATTCTCGTCAACCCAGGCCTGATCGACCACGCCCTCGGACACGAGGCGCTTCGCATAGGTCTCGGCAACACCGGGGTGCTGGCGGATCTTGTTGTACATCAGCGGCTGGGTGAAGCCCGGCTCGTCGCCCTCATTGTGACCGAAGCGGCGATAGCACCACATGTCGATCACGATGTCGCGGTGGAACTTCTGGCGGAACTCGATCGCCATCTTGGTGGCGAAGGTCACCGCCTCGGGATCGTCGCCATTGACGTGGAAGACCGGCGCCTGGACGCCCTTGGCCACATCCGACGGATAGGGCGAGGAGCGCGCGAACTGCGGGCTGGTGGTGAAACCCACCTGGTTGTTGATGATGAAGTGGATGCAGCCGCCAGTGTTGTAGCCGCGAATCCCTGAGAAGCCGAGGCATTCCCAGACGATGCCCTGGCCCGCAAACGCCGCGTCGCCATGGATCAGCACCGGCACCGAGGCCGAGTGATCCTCCAGATCGCCCGCGATGGTCTGGATCGCGCGGGTCTTGCCCAGCACGACCGGGTTCACCGCCTCGAGGTGCGAGGGGTTGGCGACCAGCGACATATGGACCTTGTGGCCGTCAAACTCACGGTCGGTCGAGGTGCCGAGGTGATATTTCACGTCACCCGAACCGCCGATGTCATCGGGGTTGGCCGAACCACCGGCGAATTCGTGGAAGATCACGCGCAGCGGCTTGGCCATCACATTGGCCAGCACGTTCAGACGGCCGCGATGCGCCATGCCGAACACGATCTCGCGCACGCCCATCTGGCCGCCGTACTTGATGACCGATTCCAGCGCGGGGATCATCGACTCGCCACCGTCCAGGCCGAAGCGCTTGGTGCCGACATACTTCTTGCCGAGGAACTTTTCCCACTGCTCGGCCTCGATCACCTTGTTCAGGATGGCCTTCTTACCATCGACGGTGAACTCGATCGCCTTGTTCTGGCCTTCCATCCGGTCCTGGAGGAAACGGCGTTCCTCCACGTCCGCGATGTGCATGTACTCAAGGCCGACATTGCCGCAATAATTCTTGCGCAGCGTGTCGACCAGCTCGCGAACGGTCGCCCATTCGAAGCCCATCGTGCCGCCGAGGTAAACCTTGCGGTCGAGATCGGCGTCGGTGAAGCCGTGATATTCGGTCTTCAAGTCTTCGGGCAGCTCACGCAGGCCCGACAGGCCCAGCGGGTCGAGGTTCGCCGCGAGGTGACCGCGCACCCGATAGGTGCGGATCAGCATCTGCGCGCGGATCGCGTCGCCCGCCGCCTTGACGATATCGGCGGTCGAAGGTGCTGCGGCCGCAGCAGCAGGCGCAGGCTTGCCACCCTTGGGGGCCGGTTCCATCTGGGTCGGGTCGAGGCCCGCCGTCAGGTCGTCGGTCGAGGTCAGCGGCCAGCGCTTGTTCTGCCAGCTGGGGGCGCCCACGCCCTGCTCCAAACCCTCGAAGAAGGTCCGCCAGCCCGCATCGACCGACGCCTGATCGGCCTGATACTTGGCATAGAGCGTTTCGATGAAGGCGGGGCTGACGCCCGCCGCGATGTCGCTGAATTCCTGGCCTTCGTAGCCCATGAGACGCTTCCTCGACCGCCCGTCTTCTTCATGATCGCCACCCCGGCACATCCGCCTGGGGTCCGCAGCCGCGAGCGGCCCGCCTGCCGCCACGGACCCCGGCGGTTGTGCCGGGGTGACGCGATACGCCTTACTTGTTCAGCACCGACAGCAGGGTCGAGCCGAGTTCCGACGGACTGGCCGCGACCTTGATCCCGGCCGCTTCCATCGCCGCGATCTTGTCCTCGGCACCGCCCTGGCCGCCCGACACGATCGCACCGGCATGGCCCATGCGACGGCCCGGAGGCGCGGTGCGGCCCGCGATGAAGCCAGCCATCGGCTTCGAACGACCGCGCTTGGCTTCGTCACGCAGGAACTGCGCGGCTTCCTCTTCCGCCGAGCCGCCGATCTCGCCGATCATGATGATCGACTGGGTCTCGTCATCGGCCAGGAACAGCTCGAGCACGTCGATGAAGTTGGTGCCGTTGACGGGGTCGCCGCCGATGCCGACCGCGGTCGTCTGACCCAGGCCAGCGTTCGAGGTCTGGAACACCGCCTCGTAGGTCAGCGTGCCCGAGCGCGAAACGACGCCGACCGAACCCTTCTTGAAGATCGAACCCGGCATGATGCCGATCTTGCACTCACCCGGCGTCAGCACGCCCGGGCAGTTCGGGCCGATCAGGCGCGACTTCGAACCCGACAGGGCGCGCTTCACCTTGACCATGTCGAGGACCGGAATGCCTTCCGTGATCGCGACGATCAGCGGAATCTCCGCGTCGATCGCTTCCAGGATCGAGTCGGCCGCGAAGGGCGGCGGCACGTAGATGACCGACGCATCGGCGCCCGTCTTCGACTTGGCTTCGGCGACGGTGTTGAAGACCGGCAGGCCGATATGCTCGGTGCCGCCCTTGCCCGGCGTCACGCCGCCGACCATCTGCGTGCCATAGGCCAGCGCCTGCTGGGTGTGGAACGTGCCGGTTTCACCCGTCATGCCCTGGGTGATGACCTTGGTGTTCTTGTTGACGAGGATGCTCATCTGCTTTTCGTCCTTACCGCCCCGGCGTACGCCGGGGTCCAGTTGGGAAGACGGTCATGGAAGCGCGATCCGATCGTAAAGATCATCCCAGTCGGGATTGAGTCCTTCGATTTCCTGCAACTTCCAGCCCCGTCTCCATTCTTTCATTTGCAGCTCGCGCTGCCGTGCAAATTCCAGGCTCTCATGCACCTCGTACCAGACGAGCAGATGACAGCCATATCGTTTCGTGAACCCCTCGACGACGCCGTTGCGATGCTCCCAAGCCCGTTTCGGCAGGTTGATCGTCGACCCCAGATAGAGCGTTCCGTTCCGGCGGTTGGCCATAATGTAAACATAGGCCGGACCATCCATGGGGGAGGACACTCCCAACTGGACCCCGGCTTTCGCCGGGGTGGGTGCTCACTCGCTGGTTACGCCAGGCTCTCGTCGATCCCCTTGCAGGCGACGAGCAGTTCCTTGACCGCGTCGACCGAGACCTGAAGGTTGGCCTTCGCCTCGTCCGACAGCTTGACCTCGACGACCTTCTCGACACCACCGGCGCCGATCACGACAGGCACGCCGACATAGAGGTTGTCGATGCCATATTCACCCGACAGGTGCGCCGCGGCGGGCAGGATGCGCTTCTGGTCGTACAGATACGCCTCGGCCATCGCGATGCCGCTGGTGGCGGGCGCATAATAGGCCGAGCCGGTCTTGAGCAGCGCGACGATCTCGCCGCCGCCGCCACGGGTGCGCTTGATGATCTCGTCGACCTTTTCCTTGGTCGAGAAGCCCATCTTGATCAGGTCGCTGACCGGAATGCCGCTGACGGTCGAATATTCCAGGACCGGGACCATGGTGTCGCCGTGGCCGCCGAGCACGAAGGTGTTCACGTCCTTCACCGACACGCCGAACTCCTCGGCGAGGAAGTGCGAGAAGCGTGCCGAGTCGAGCACGCCCGCCATGCCGACGACCTTGTTCGCGGGCAGACCCGAGAATTCGCGCAGCGCCCAGACCATCGCGTCGAGCGGGTTGGTGATGCAGATCACGAACGCGTCGGGCGCGTTGTCGCGGATGCCCTCGCCGACCGCCTTCATCACCTTCAAGTTGATGCCGAGCAGGTCGTCACGGCTCATGCCGGGCTTGCGCGCGACACCGGCGGTGACGATGATGACATCGGCGCCCGCGATATCGGCGTAGTCGTTGGAACCCTTGATATTCGCGTCGAAGCCTTCGACCGGGCCGCACTGCGACAGGTCGAGCGCCTTGCCCTGGGGTACGCCCTCGACAACGTCGAACAGGACGATATCGCCCAGCCCCTTGAGCGCGGCGAGGTGCGCCAGCGTGCCGCCGATGTTGCCGGCGCCGATCAGCGCGATCTTCTTGCGAGCCATTCCAATCCTACTCCGTAGTGGACGTACGTGATTGGTCACGCGGCCTACGCCTATTGGGGCGTCGGGGCAACCGTTATTCCACAGAGTTTAAGATTTTAAACGATAATGGTTCGCAAATGCATTAAGGCGTCATCAGCCCTTCATCGGGACCATGACCTTGGGCCAGATACTCGTCCGATCGCATCTCTTCCAACCGGCTGATCGTGCGTTCAAACTCGAACCGGCCGTCCCCGGTTTCATAGAGTTCGGCGGGCTGCGCGTCGGCTGCGGCGAGCAGCTTGACCTTGTGTTCGTAGAGCGCGTCGATGAGCTGGACGAAGCGCGCCGCCTCGTTGCGATTCTCCGGCCCCAGCTTGGGAATGCCGACCAGGATGACGGTGTGGAAGCGTCGCGCCACCGCCAGATAGTCCGCCGCGCCCCGCGCCTCGCCGCACAGCCGCTTGAACGAGAAGACGGCGACGCCTTTCAGCGCCTTGGGTACATGCAGCACGCGTCCACCGACCTTCAGGTCCTCGGAAGGCACATGCGCGGCATCCTCGACCGGATAGTCGGTCAGGCGGAAGAACGCCGCCGACAGCGTCATCGTCGCCTTCGGCCCATTGGGCACCAGCCAGGTGTCGAGCCGCCCCAGCCGGTCGCGCCGATAATCAGTCGGGCCGTTGAGCGCCAGCACGTCCAGCCGTTCCTCGATCAGCGCGATGAAGGGCAGGAAATGTTCGCGATTCAGCCCGTTCTTATAGAGGTCCTTGGGCGGCCGGTTGGAGGTGGTGACGATCGTCACCCCCGCCTCGATCAGCGCGGTGAACAGCCGCGACAGGATCATCGCGTCGGGGCTGTTCGTGACCATCATCTCGTCGAACGCCAGCAGCCTGACCTCCTCGGCCAGCGCAGCGGCGACGGGAGCGATCGGGTCGCCCGCCTGCTTGGCGCGCTCGGTGGCGATGCGGGCGTGGACCTCCAGCATGAACTCGGCGAAGTGGACCCGGCGCTTGGTCTCGACCGCGACGTGATCGAAGAACAGGTCCATCAGCATCGACTTGCCGCGCCCGACGTCACCCCAGAGATAGACACCCCTGGGGGCAGGCGTACCCTTGCCGGTCAGGCGGGCTAGGAAGCCGGTTTTGCGCGGGGTTTCCAGCTCGGTCGCGAGCTGTTCGAAACGCGCGGCGGCGGCGGCCTGTTCGGGATCGGGGCGAAGCTCTTCGGCGGCGATCAGGCGGTGATAGGCGTTGAGGATGTCGGGCATGTTGGGGGCGATGTCTGCCCCGTGCCCGATTCCGTCAACCCCATTCCTCCCCTGCAAGGGGAGGTGGCAGGCCGAAGGCCTGACGGAGGGGTGTCACCGCTTCGTTGGGGATACTGCCCCTCCACCATCCTTCGGATGGTCCCCTCCTCAAGCCAAGTTTGGGGAGGAATAAGAAAAGGGGGCCGTTTCCGACCCCCTTTCCCGTTTCCATCGAAAGCAGCCGGATCAGATGACCCGTTCGGCTTCCATCTTCTTGATCTCGGCGATCGCCTTGGCAGGGTTCAGGCCCTTGGGGCAGACATTCGCGCAGTTCATGATGGTGTGACAGCGGTACAGGCGGAAGGGATCTTCCAGCTCGTCGAGACGCTCGCCGGTCATCTCGTCACGGCTGTCGGCCAGCCAGCGATAGGCCTGGAGCAGGATAGCAGGACCCAGGAACTTGTCGCTGTTCCACCAGTAGCTGGGGCAGGAGGTCGAGCAGCAGGCGCACAGGATGCACTCGTACAGGCCATCCAGCTTCGCGCGGTCATCCGGCGACTGCAGCCGCTCCTTGCCCGAGGGGGCGGGCGACACGGTCTGCAGCCACGGCTTGATCGAGGCGTACTGCGCGTAGAAATGCGTGAAGTCGGGGACCAGGTCCTTGACCACGTCCATGTGCGGCAGGGGCGTGATCTGGACCGTGCCCTTCACATCCTCGATCGCGGTGGTGCAGGCCAGGCCGTTGCGACCGTCGATGTTCATCGCGCAAGACCCGCAAATGCCCTCGCGGCACGAACGGCGGAAGGTCAGCGAGCTGTCCTGCTCCGCCTTCATCTTGATGAGCGCGTCGAGGACCATCGGGCCGCACTCGTCCAGATCGACCTCGAACGTGTCGTAGCGCGGGTTCTGACCCGAATCGGGGTCGTAGCGGTACACCTTGAACTTCTTCAGACGGCCGCCGGTGGTCGCCTTATGCGTTTCGCCCTTCTTGATGACGCTGTTCTTCGGCAGGGCAAATTCGGCCATGGTCTCTAACCCGCTGGATGGGCCGGTCCCGGGACCGGCAAAGGATTAGCAGAGCCGATACATGACAGGGCCGGTTGTCGCAAATGTCTTCGCGCGATTTAGGCGGTGGCTCAGATCACATCAAGGACCAGCCCCAGGTCGCGTGCTTCCTCGGCGTCGATATACCAGTTGCTCGTCGCCTTTTCGCGTAGGCTCTCGAACGTCACCTGCGATCCGTTGACGATGGCGCGGAAGCCCTCCTCCTGGATCAGGACCGACTGCTCGATCTCATGCAGCTTGGCCTTCAGGATCGCGGGCAGGCTGGTGAGCGGGCCGGTCAGGTCGATCGAGCCCGACATCTGCCGCTCATGGAGCATCAGCCGGGTGCCCCGCGTCAGGAACCGCGTCTCGACCGGGAAGGCCGACATGAAGGTCGCCCCCGCCGAATAGACGGCGACCTTCCCCAGAAACAGCGTCTCGCGGCCGGTATAGTCGCGCAGCAGGCGGATCGAGTCGCCCATCGCCCGCGCCATTTCGGGGTCCCCGCCCAAGGTGGTCATCGACACGACCAGCGGACCGTCCGTGGGCGCGGCGGCCAGCTGGTCCTTGAACCCGGCATACATCACCTCGTCCACCGTGCCGTAGAGCTGGATATGGGGCTGGGCGAGCAGCGGGTATTTCACCGCTCTGTTGGGCTGGTCATGCATGACATGGCGAACCGGGGGTGCGGGATAAGGTTCCGCTTCGGGGGTTGGGGGTGAGGTTGGGGCGTGGCCTTTGACGTCGCTCGGGCTGAACGGAGCTGGGGCGTCATACCAAATTCCGTTCAGGCTGAGCGAAGTCGAAGCCCAAGGGAAACCCTATCCCAGCTTGGCCTTCGCATAATCCTGCGTCCCCCGCGTCACCACCTCATCCCCCGGCACGATCTCCGCGACCGGAATGTCCGGCAACGCCTTGATCTCCTCGTAAAGCGGCGCGAAATCGGTCTCCAGCGTGGTGCGCAACAACTCCTCGTAACTCGGGATCACGAAGTAATTCTGCTGGAAATCGTCGATCCGATACTCCGTCCGCATCACGCGGGCGAGGTCGAAGCCGATCCGGTTGGGGCTCGGGTCCTCCAGCGCGAAGCGGCTTTCCGAATAGCTCGACACGATGCCCGCGCCATAGATCCGCAGGTCGCCGTCCTCGCGCACCAGCCCGAACTCGACCGTGTACCAGTAGAGCCGCCCCAGATATTTCAGCGCATCCATGCCCAGCGCCCGCTGTCCCCCGCGCCCATAGGCGGCGAGATAATCGGCGAAGACCGGATCGGCGAGCATCGGGACATGGCCGAACACGTCGTGAAAGACGTCCGGCTCCTGAAGATAATCGAGCTGGTCGGGCCGCCGGATGAAATTGCCCGCGACGAAGCGGCGATTGGCCATATGGTCGAAGAACACATCGTCGGGCACCAGCCCCGGCACCGCCACCACCTGCCACCCGGTCAGTTTCATCAGCCGGTCGGACAGTTCCTCGAAATCGGGAATGCCGGGTCGTGACAGCTTGAGCACATCGAGGCCGCGCAGATACGCCTCCGACGCGCGACCGGGCAACAACTTGGACTGGCGGGCGAACAGCGTATCCCAGGTCGCATGTTCTTCCGCCGTGTAACGATCCCACCCCTGCGGGATGGTCCAATCGGCTCCGGCCCCTTCGGGCGGGGCGGCGAGAACATGGGTATCCTGTGCCATTCGCGGAGCCTATCATGATGATGGTGACAAATGAAACCATATCGTGGCGACGGCTGGGGCGCGTTGCAAGGGGGGCGTTGGCCGCTATCGGGCTGATCCTGCTGGCCTATCTGGGCGCGGGGCTGGCGCTGGGGGCGATCCCGCGGGCGACCGTGCCGATGCCGGAGGCGGGCGCGGATGCCGTCACGATCTTCGTCGAGTCAAGCCCTGTCCACACCGCGATCATCGTGCCCAAACAGGCGGCAGGCATGGACTGGCGCGATTGGGCGAGGCCGCAGGATCTGCGCGACCCGCGCTATGCCGGGTTTCCCTTCCTCGCCATCGGCTGGGGCGAGGCGGGTTTCTTTCGCGAGACGCCGCACTGGCGTGACGTGAAGCCGGGCACGATCCTGCACGCCGCGCTGGGCAGCGACCGGACGCTGATCCATGTCGACCATCTGCCCCTGCCCCGCGCGAATGGCGAGGATGTGCGGGCGATCCGCCTGTCGCGCGAGGCCTATCGCCACCTGATCGCCTTCATCCAGGCGAGCTGGAGGCGCGGCGGGCCGCATTATCCGGGCTATGGCGTGTATGACGCCTTTTATGACGCGAGCGGGCGGTACAGCGCCACGCATACCTGCAACAGCTGGACCGGCGACGCGCTGGCGGCGGCAGGGGTGCGGATGGGATGGTGGACGCCCTTCCCATGGACGGTGACATGGTGGCTGTGATCCCGCCTTCCTCGCCCCCTCGGCCGCGATCTGGAGCCGGAGCGACGGGCTGGTCGCGGGCACGATCTGCCGCGACGATATGACCCCGGCGGTCGAGGTCCGATCCAGCCCTTTATGGGTCCAGCACCGACCCGAGGTCCGGGCTGCCGTGGCGGCCATACTCGCCGGATGGCCGCCGCCCGTCAGCGATCAGTAACCGGCGCGATAGCCGTCATAGCCCTGCTGGCTGGGCTGGCCCTGCCGACCCTGCTGACATTGCTCCGGGTGCTTGCGGCACTGCTTCTCATAGTCGCGGCGCTCGCGGCCTTCCTTGGCCTCCTGCTTGCGCATCTTGCGGCCGTAATTGCGGTCGGCCTCGGACTGGCTGGTCGTCGTCCAGTCGACCACCTGCCCCGCCGCCTGGAACGGCGCCTTCACCACGCTGGCCACCGTCTTGACGCAGCCCCCGGTCGCGAGCGGGAGAGTTAGGACGGCAAGTTTCAGGACGAGGTTACGCATGGATACGGGGTCTTTCAGCGGGCGCGCAAAAAAGCGTTGCGCGTTTCTACCCCGATTTGCGGGAAATCGGTGAAGAAACCGTCGATGCCCTGGCCCAGTGCGGCGCGAATTTCGCCCGCGACATCGCCATGCGCCCTGGGATCGGCGCCCTTGCGAAAGGCCGCCCGCACGAACTGGTTTTCCGCGCGATAGGTCCAGGGGTGGACACGCAGGCCCGCCGCATGGGCGTCGGCGACCAAGGACGAAGGCGCATCGCCGTTCCACAGCATCGCCTTGTCCGGCCCGATCCCCCAGGCATAGGTCGCGACCTGCTTCATGCCTTCGGGCGTCATCATTGCGGCATAGCTGGGCGCGGCCCTGTCGGCCGGGCCACCCTCGCCTGCGACCAGCTGGATCAGGCGGATGCCGGTCATGGTCTTCAGATGCTGGAGGTTCTTCACCTCGAACGACTGGATGAAGACCGGCGCGTCCGCCGTCGTCCACCCCGCCTTGTCGAGCGCGGCGACCAGCGGCGCATCGGTGCCCTTGCCGATCGATGCGAAATAGGTCGGATGCTTGGTTTCGGGATAGATGGAGATGGTGCGCCCGGTCTCCCTCGACCGGGTCTTTGCCAGCGCGATGATCTCCTCCAGCGTCGGGATTTGGAATTGCCCGTCATAGGTGGTCGAGCGCAGCTGGGGCAGGCGTTCGCGGGCGCGCAATGTCTTCAGCTCGGCCAGCGTGAAGTCCTCGGTGAACCAGCCGGTCTCGGTCTGGCCGTCGATCGTCTTGGTTGTCCTGCGATCGGCGAACTCCGGATGGGCGGCAACATCGGTGGTGCCCGAAATCTCGTTCTCGTGCCGCGCGACCAGATGGCCGTCCCTGGTCGGCACCAGGTCGGGCTCGATCACGTCCGCACCCTCGCGGATCGCGAGATCATAGGCGGCCAGCGTGTGTTCGGGACGCTCCCCGCTGGCCCCGCGATGCGCGATGACGATGGGCGATGAGAGCGGCGTCTGGGGTTCGGCGGACATGGCCTCACCCTGCCCCAAGACCAGCGCGGCGGCAATGAGAGTGGTTCGCAACGGGAAACGCGGGGAATTCATGGCGTTTGTTCATCCAATCCTGTTCCCAAAGGGGATGCCGCATGCATTTCACAATCAATGGTCAATCGCATGACATCGAGGTCGATGTCCGAACCTCCCTTCTCGATCTGTGTCGCGAGCATCTGGGCCTGACCGGCTCCAAGAAGGGCTGCGACCATGGCCAGTGCGGTGCTTGCACGATGCTGGTCAACGGCCGCCGGGTGAACAGCTGCCTCACGTTGGCGGTGATGCATCAGGATGACGAGATCACCACCATCGAGGGGCTGGGCCAGCCGGGCAACCTCCACCCCTTGCAGGACGCCTTCGTCCGCCATGACGGCTTCCAGTGCGGATATTGCACGCCGGGGCAGATCTGCTCGGCGGTCGGCATGATGGACGAGGTGAAGAAGGGCTGGCCCAGCCATGTCACCGGGGATCTGGGCGCGGCCGAGCTGACGGTCGAGGAAATCTCCGAGCGGATGAGCGGCAATCTGTGTCGCTGCGCCGCCTATCCCAACATCGTCGATGCGATCCGCGATGCGGCGGGTCTGGGCGACCGCAATCCCAATGAGGATGTCGGCAAGGAGGTCGCGGCATGAAGCTGTTCGACTATGCCCGCGCCGATTCGGTCGCGACGGCAACCCGCGACGGGGCGGTCCCTGGCGCGCGCTTCATCGCAGGCGGCACGAACCTGCTCGACCTGATGAAATTGCAGGTCGAGGCGCCCGAGACTCTGATCGACATCAGCCGCCTGCCCCTGACCGACATCGAGGAGCGCGAGGATGGCGGGCTGACCATCGGTGCGCTGGTGCCCAATAGCGACCTTGCCGCCGACAAGCGCGTGATCGAGCGCTATCCGGTGCTGTCGCGCGCCTTGCTGGCGGGCGCCTCGGGGCAGCTGCGCAACAAGGCGTCGACCGGCGGCAACCTGCTCCAGCGGACGCGCTGCTATTATTTCTACGACCCCGCCACCCCCTGCAACAAGCGCGAGCCGGGCAGCGGCTGTTCGGCGATCGGCGGCGAGAACCGCATCCTCGCGATCCTCGGCACCTCGGACCAGTGCATCGCGACTCACCCCAGCGACATGGCGGTCGCCATGCGCGCACTGGAGGCGATCATCGTCACGCAAAAGCCCGATGGCGATCGCCGCCGGATCGCGATCGGCGACTTCTATCGCCTGCCGGGTAACACGCCCGAGATCGAGAATGTGCTGGAGCCGGGCGAGCTGATCACCCATGTCGAGCTGCCCCCCGCCCCGGCGGGTCGCCAGACCTATCGCAAGGTTCGGGACCGGGCATCCTATGCCTTTGCGCTGGTTTCGGTCGCCGGGATCGTCGCCGTCGAGGGCGGTCGGATCACCTCGGCACGCCTCGCCTTTGGCGGGCTTGGCCCGATGCCATGGCGCAACGAGGCGGTGGAGGCCGCGCTGGTCGGACAGGAGCCGACCGATGCCAGCTTCCACGCCGCCGCCGATGCGCTGCTGGCGGACGCCAGGGGCTATGGCTCGAACGACTTCAAGATTCCGCTGACGCACCGCATTCTGGTCGCGACGCTCCGTGAACTGACGCAGGAGGGCTGATCCCATGTTCGGATTCGGCAAGGACGACAAAAACGCGCTGACCATGAATCAGCCGCATCCCGACAGCCTGCTCGACACGGGCGTGCAGGGCGTGATTTCCAAACCGCTCGACCGGGTGGACGGCCCCAAAAAGGTGACGGGCACCGCCACCTATGCCGCCGAGTACGCCATCGAGAATGTGGCGCATGGCGTGCTGGTCAGTGCGACCAGGGGCCATGCGAAGATCAAGACGATCGATGCCGATGCGGTTAAGGCCATCCCCGGCGTCATCGACGTCATCACCGACTATGACACCTTCATCCGCAACTCGCAGCAGGGCGGCGAGACGAGCGCGCCGACGCAAGGCGTGCGCACGGTCGACTATTTCGGCGAGATCATCGCCATCGTCGTCGCCGAAAGCTTCGAGGTGGCACGCGACGCCGCCAAGCAGCTGAAGGTCGATTACGAACCGCTCGACGGCACCTTCGACTATGAGGCGAACAAGGGCGAGGCCGAGCCCGCGCCCGACGGCCTGATCAAGGGCCATTACGACCAGGGCGATTTCGACCAGGCGTTCGAGAATGCCGCCGTCAAGGTCGACGTCACCTACACCACCCCCAGCCAGAACTCGGCGGCGATGGAGCCCCACGCCTCGATCGCGGTGTGGGAAGACGGTGCGCTGACGCTGTACGGTGCCTACCAGATGCCGACCTCCGACGCGCAGCAGCTGGCCAAGGCGCTGGGTGTTTCGGCGTCCAAGGTGCGGATCATCTCGCGCTATATCGGCGGCGGGTTCGGGTCGAAGCTGGGCATCGCCCCCGAGAGCGTCGCCGCCGCCATCGCCGCCAAGCAGCTGGGCCGCCCGGTCAAGGCCGTGATGCTGCGCCAGCAGGTGTTCGAGGCGACCGTTCGCCGTTCCAACACCGAACAGTGGATGCGGCTGGGCGCCGAGGCGGGCGGCAGGATCGTCGCACTGGGCCACGAATCGATCACCTCCAACCTGCCCGACGAGGACTTTTTCGAGCCCGTCGGGATCGGCACCCACTTCCTCTATGGCGGTGAGAACCGGCGGATCAACCATGACGTGGTCCGGCTGAACTGGACGCTGTCGGGCTCGATGCGCGCGCCGGGCGAGGCGGTCGGCATGGTCGGCATGGAATGCGCCATGGACGAGCTGGCCGAGGCGATCGGCATGGACCCGATCGCCCTGCGCAAGGTCAACGATCCCGAGCAGGACCCGGAACTCAAGGTCCCCTATTCCACCCGCCAGCTGACCCGCTCGCTGGAGGAAGGCGCCAGGCATTTCGGCTGGGACCAGCGCCGGAAGCCGGGCCAGCGGCGCGAGGGCGACTGGCTGATCGGCATGGGCGTTGCCGCCGCCTGCCGCTCCAACCAGTTGCAGCAGTCGGCCGCCAAGGTCGAACTCCACCCCGATGGCAGCGCGACCGTTTCCTCGGCGATGACCGATATCGGCACGGGCAGCTACACGATCATGGCGCAGATCGCCGCCGAGATCCTGGGCCTGCCGGTCGAGCGCGTGACGATGGCGCTGGGCGACACCAACGATCCCCCCGCCGCCGGTTCGGGCGGGTCCTGGGGCGCCGCCTCGGCGGGCTCGGCGGTCTATCTGGCGGCCGAACGCGTGCGCGAGAAGCTGGCCAAGGCGATGGGTGTCGAACCCGATGCGCTGACGCTCAAGGACGGCATGGCGATCGGCGACAACCGCTCGGTGCCGATCGGCGAACTGGTCGGCGAGAAGGGCCTGTCCGCGATCGGCGAGATCAAGCCGGGCGCGCAGGAGAAGCAGTATAACCAGGCCGGTTACGGCGCACATTTCGCCGAGGTCGGTGTGAACGTCATCACCGGCGAAGTGCGGGTCCGACGGATGCTGGGCGTGTTCGCGGCCGGGCGCGTGCTCAACGCCAAGACGGCGCGCTCGCAGTGCCTGGGCGGCATGACCTTCGGCATCGGCACCGCGCTGACCGAGGATCTGATCCACGATCCGCGCACGGGCAAGGTGGTGAACCATGACCTCGCCGAATATCATGTGCCGGTGAATGCCGACGTGCCCCAGCTGGAAGTCCATTTCCTCGACGAGCGTGACATCCACGCCAATCCGATCCATGCCAAGGGGATCGGCGAGCTGGGCATTTCCGGCGCGGCCCCGGCGGTGGTCAACGCCATCTACAATGCCACGGGTGTCCGGGTGCGCGAGATGCCGGTGACGCTCGACAAGCTGCTCGATCATCTCCCGGCGCTTTGATGAGCGACCATGACAGCGTCCTCGCTGCCGCCCGCGAATGGCGGGGCGAGCCGATGGCGATCGCGACCGTGGTGTCGACCTGGGGGTCGGCACCGCGTCCGCGCGGCAGCCATATGCTGGTCCATGCCGATGGCCGGTTCGAGGGGTCGGTGTCGGGCGGCTGTGTCGAGAACGACATCCTCCACACCGCCGCCGAGGTGATCGCGGGCGCGCCCTTCCAGGTGAAGCGCTATGGTGTCGCCGATGCCTCCGCCTGGGAAGTCGGCCTGCCCTGTGGCGGCGAGATCGCGGTGATGGTGCAGCCCGTATCGGCGGACGGCTTCGATCCCGAAATCTTCGACCGGATCGCCGAGGCCCGCGAGGCCGGCCGCGCCCTGACCGTCACGACCGACCTGGCCACCGGCCATTCGGACCTGCGGCCCGTGGAGACCGGAGAGGTCTTCGCCAACCGCTACGCCCCGCCGCGGCGCTTGCTGATCGTCGGCGCGGTGCAGATCGCGCAGAGCCTGGCGCAACTGGCGCAGACGCTCGGCATCGCGACGGTCGTCATCGATCCGCGCGCGCGCTTCCTGACCGAGGAGCGCTTTCCCGGCGTCACGCTCGACGATCGCTGGCCGGACGAGGCGGTGGCCGCCTATGCGCCCGGCCCGGCCACCGCCGTCGTGACGCTCAGCCACGACACCAAGATCGACGACCCCGCGCTGGTCGCCGCGCTGGCGAGCGACACCGCCTATGTCGGCGCGCTAGGCAGTCGGCGCAGCCATGCCGCGCGGCGGGAGCGTCTGGCGGCGATGGGCGTTTCTCCGTCAGCGATCGACCGGATCGATGGCCCTGTCGGCCTCGACATCGGTGCGATCGGCCCCTCCGAGATCGCGCTGTCGATCGCGGCGGCGATGATAGGAGCCTTTCATGATCGACCCTAAGGATGTGGTGCTCGTCCTGCTCGCGGCGGGACAGTCGAGCCGCTTTGGGATGGCAAACAAGCTGGAGGCCGAATTTCTCGGCAAGCCGGTCGGTTTTCATGTCACCACCGCGTTGGAGAGCATTCCCTTTGCCGACCGGATCGTGGTGACGGACGGTTGCCAGCTCGACTTCGGGGCACGCGGATACCGGGTGATCCATAATGACGATGTCGGACAGGGCATGTCCCACTCGATGCATCTGGGCGTGCGCGAGGCCATGGCGACCTCACCCCAGGCGATCCTGATCGCGCTGGCCGATATGCCGCGCGTGACGGCGGCGCATATCTATCGCCTGTTCGATGCCTTTGACGGGCCGGACTCGGTCGTGGTGTCGAGCAATGGCGAGCATCCCACCCCGCCGGGCGTCTTCGGCTCAGGCCAGTTCGAGGCGCTGCTCAAGCTGGAAGGCGACGAAGGCGGCCGCAGGCTGGTGGCGGGCGGGCGGCATGTCGTGACCGCCCCGGCCGAGCTGATCGATATCGATACGCCCGAGGATCTGGAAAAGCTCCGGCAGCTCGTCCACGCCCCCGAGCGCACGATCACTCGTGCCGTAACGCGTCAATCGGATTGAGCGCGGCGGCCCGCCGCGCCGGGAAATAGCCGAAGACCACCCCGATCACCGCCGAGATCGCAAAGGCGATGATGTTGATCTGGGGGTCGAAGGTCCAGGGCACCTGCATCAGCGGAACCAGCAGGGCGATGATCGCCTGCGCCAGGATCAGGCCGATGATCCCGCCCAGGCAGGACAGCACCACCGCCTCGACCAGAAACTGCATCAGCACCTCGCGCGCGACCGCGCCGATCGCCAGGCGGATGCCGATCTCGCGTGTCCGCTCGGTGACCGACACCAGCATGATGTTCATGATGCCGATGCCGCCGACCACCAGGCTGATCGCCGCCACCGCCGCGACGATCCGGGTCAGCATCGTCGTCGTGCTGGTCAGCGTGTCGCTGATCTGCTTGGTGTCGAAGATGTTGAAGTCATCGTCCTTGCCGCCGGTGATGCTACGCCGCTCGCGCAGCAGGTCGGTCAGCGACGATTGCACCGCCGAGGTCGAATAGGCCTGATCGACGCCGACCAGCATCAGGCGGATATCGCGGCTGCCGGTGAAGCGCCGCTGCACCGCCTTGATCGGCATCAGCACCACGTCATCCTGATCGCCGAAGCCCCCCTGCCCGCGCGTCGTCAGAACGCCCACCACGTCGCAGCTGATCGCCCCGATACGGAAGCGCTTGCCCACCGCATCGGTGCTGCGGAACAGATTCTGGCGCACGGTATTGCCGATGACGCACACCGCCTTGCCCGCCGCCTGCTCCGCGCCCGTCCAGTATCGCCCCGATGCCAGCGGCCAGGGCTGTACGGTGAAATAGGCCAACGTCGTGCCGGTCACGGTCGTCGACCAGTTCGCGCCCTCATAGATGGCGGTCGCGGTCGTCTGCGCCTGCGGTGCGACCGCCGTGACGCCCGCGATCTGGTCGGCGATCGCCTCGACATCCTCGGGCTTGAAGTCGGGCGGACGCGGACCGCCGCCACCGCGTCCGAAGCCCTGACCGGGGCGGACCTGAAGGATGTTGGTGCCCAGCGACGAGATGGACTGCTGCACGGCGGCGGTCGTCGCCTTGCCCAAAGTCACCATGGTCACGACCGCGCCGACGCCGATGATGATGCCCAAAGTCGTCAGGAACGATCGCAGCACATGCCGCCGGATCGAGCGGATGGCGAGGATGAGCGTGGTGCCGAACATCAATGCATATCCATGGCGGGCACGACACCCGGCCGGTGCTGCGCCTCGACCCGATCGACCAGCCCGTCCTTGAAGTGGATGACGGTGCGCGCGAAGGCCGCCATGTCCGGCTCGTGCGTGACCATCAGCACGGTGATGTTGCTGTCGCGGTTGAGGCCGGTCAGCAATTCCATGATCTCGACCGAGCGTTCGGAATCGAGATTGCCGGTCGGCTCGTCGGCGAGAAGGACGTCGGGGCTGGTGACGATGGCGCGGGCGATCGCCACACGCTGCTGCTGCCCGCCCGACAGCTCGGCGGGGGTATGGTCCCACCATTTGTCGAGGCCGACCTTCTCCAGCGCCGCCATGCCCAGGTCGCGCCGGGTCCTTTTGTCCTCACCGCGATAGAGCAGCGGCAGCTCGACATTCTCCAGCGCGGTGGTGCGCGACAACAGGTTGAAGCCCTGGAACACGAAGCCCAGATAACGCCGCCGCAGCATCGCCCGCTGGTCGCGGTCCAGCGTCTCGACATGATGGCCGCGAAACAGGAAATTGCCGCCGCTCGGCACGTCGAGGCAGCCCAATATGTTCATCGTGGTCGATTTGCCCGACCCCGAAGGCCCCATCACCGCGACGAAATCCCCCGCCGCAATGTCAAGATCGACACCCTTCAGCGCCTGGAACTGGGTCGCGCCCATCCCATAGGTCTTGGTGACGCCGCGAAGCTGGATGAGCGGGGCGTCAGCGGCCACCACCGCCCCCGCCCTGCTGGCCGCCGCCCTGACGCCGCTGACCACTGCCACGGGGCGCTGCGCTCTCGCCGCCCGCCAGCTGGCCGGTGATGACCTGCATATCGGGTTTCAGGCCACCCGACAGAACCTCGGTCATCGATCCGTTGGTGTCGCCGGTGACGATCTGGATCGGCTGCGGCTTGCCGTCCTGTCCACGGACATAGACGGTCTGGGTCGCGCCGCGCTGGACGGTCGCGGTGCGCGCGGCCCGGTCGCGGCGTGGTCTGAAGGTCAGCGATCCGGCGATGCCGCCGCCGCCCTGCCCCGCGCCGTCCGACGGCTTGAAGCGCAATGCGGCATTGGGGATCAGCAGGACGTTCTTCTTGTCCGACGTCACGATATCGGCGGTCGCGGTCATGCCGGGGCGCAGTTGCAGGTCCGGGTTCGCCACCGTCAGATCGGCGGCATAGCTGACCACCTGCCCCGTGGTCGAGGTGGCGCTGGCCGAGGACGAGGTGGACGAGGTCGCCGCGCTGACCGTCAGGTTCGACCCCAAATCGACACGGGTGATCGTCGCCGGGAAGGTCCGCCCCGGAAAGGCGTCGACGGTGAAACTGGCCTTTTGCCCGACCTTGACCTCGCCTACGTCCGCTTCGTCGATCGCGACCTCCAGCTTCATCTTGGTCAGGTCTTCGGCGATCACGAACAGGGTCGGCGTGTTGAACGAGGCGGCGACCGTCTGGCCCGGATCGACCTGCCGCGCCAGCACCACGCCGGAGACGGGCGAGCGGATGATGGCGCGCTGACGCTGGGTCTGCGACTGCGCCAGCTGCGCGCGGGCGGCCGTCACATTGGCCTCCGCCACGCGCAGCGCCGCGACCGCGCGCTGGGCATCGGCACGCCCCGCCTGAAGTTCGGTGGCGGAGGGCACGCGGCCGTTGGACAGCTTGTAGACCTGTTCCAGCCGCGCGAGCTGTGCCTGCGATTCCGATACGGTCGCGCGTGCCTGCGCCACCTGCGCGACATTGGCGGCCAGCGTCGCCTGTGCGGCGCGGATCTGGTCATCGATCTGTTCGGGATCGATCAGCGCCAGGGCCTCGCCCGCCTTCACCCGGTCGTTCACATCGACCACCACCTTGGTGACCAGACCCGACAGCTGCGAGCCGACCGTCACCTGGTTGGTCGGCGCCAGCTTGCCGGTGGCCGAGACGGTCACGGTCAGGTCGCCGCGCGTAACCGGCGCGGTGGCGAAGCCCGCCTCCTTCGATCCGCCGAAACAGCTTTTGAGCAGCAGCGCCAGCAGGACGACGCCGACGATCACCACGCCCCACTGCACCCATTTGCGCCAGCGCGGCTGTGGCTTCACGCCCAGGAAATCGTCGAGAGTCTGGTCGGCCATCAGCGGTTGTCCGGGGTTGTGGCGAGGCGCGGCGGCGCTTCGGGGGTGGTCGTGTCGTCCCATCCGCCGCCCAGCGCGGCGAACAGCGCGACTTGCGCGGTCGCGGCGTCGGAGCGAGCCTGAACCAGCCCATTCTGCGCGTTCAGGAACGCCGCCTCCTGTTGCGACAGGGTGGTGAAATCGGTCAGGCCCGAGCGATACTGGCTGCGCGCCAGGATCGCCGAGTTGCGCGCGGCGTCGAGCTGGATGGCGAATTCCCGCTCGCGCGCGCGGGCGGTGTTGAGCGCGACGATGGCGTTCTCGACATCCTCCAGCGCCAGCAGCACGGTGCCCTGATAGGCGGCGTAGGACTGGTCGGCGAGCGCCTGCGCGTTACGCACCTGACTGCGCAGCCGCCCGCCGTTGAAGATCGCCTGGGTCAGGCCCGCAAACAGGCTGCCGGTGATCGCATCGCCCAGCGAACCGATGCTGGTGGCCGCCGTGTTGATGTTCCCGGAGATGGCGAGCGCCGGATAGAGCGCCGCCTGCGCCACGCCGATCCGCGCGGTCGCGGCGGCCAGATTGCGCTCGGCGGCGCGGACATCGGGGCGGCGGCGCAGGATATCGGCGGGGATGCCAGTGCCGATCACGGCCGGGCCGGTGGGGATCGGCCTGACCGCCGCGAGCCGCGCCTTGACCGCGCCGGGCGCCTGGCCGGTCAGCACGCCCAGCCGCGAGACGGCGGCATTATATTGCTGCTCGATCGAGGGGATGGTGGCGGCGGTCTGTGCCCGCTGGCCCCGCGCCTGTTCGGCATCGAGCGAGGAGACGAGGCCCGCCTGTACGCGGAAGCCCGCAATCTCCAGATTGTCGTCCTGCAGCGACAGGCTGGCCCGCGCATTGGCAAGCTGCGCCTGATAGGCGCGCGCCAGCATATAGTTGCGCGCCAGCTCGCTCTCGACGGTCAGCAGCGTCGCGGCATAGTTGAACCCCGCGCCCTCATAGGTCGCGCGCGTGGCCTCGACCGTGCGGCGCACCTCGCCGAACAGGCCGACTTGGTAACTGGCCGACAGCCCCACGGTGAAGCTGTTGCTGCCGCCCCCGCCGGTGTCGACCACGGTGCCGTCGGGCAACGTGAAGCTGCGCCCCCCGCCGCGCAGATTCTCGTTGCGCTGATAGCCGGTCGAACCGGAGACATTGGGCAGCAGCGAGGCGCGGCTCTGGATCAGGCTTTCACGCGCCTGTCGCAGCCGGGCGATCGCCTGGACGACATCGGTATTGGCGACCACCGCCTGCTCGACCAGTTCGGCCAGCAGCGGATCGTCGAACGACCGCCACCAATGGCCGAGGTCCTGCGCCTGCGCCGTGGCGGCGGGCACCGACCAGGCATCGGGCACCCCCAGCGCTTGCGGCGCGGCGGGGCGGTAATCGGGGCCGACCGTACAGCCGGACAAGGCGGCGGTGACGAGAAGAAGGACGCGGGTGCGAGGCCTCATGGGGCGGGAACGTGCCGTGCCGTTACGGTCCCGTCCAGTGTGTTTCTGTCGCAAATTGTGACGGCTGCGGCATATTTCCGTCATCCGGCAGCACACGTTTCGGGAGGGCGAAGGTTCCAGCCCTTCATAAATTCCTCCCCTGCAAGGGGAGGGGGACCAGCGAAGCTGGTGGAGGGGTGTCGCCCCTATCGAGAGCATGACACCCCTCCGTCAGGGCTTTGCCCTGCCACCTCCCCTTGCAGGGGAGGAAAAGAGGTTTACCGCCCCACCCAGTCGGCAACCTGCTGGGCGACCTGGTTCGCCGCCTGGTTCAGCGCCGGGCCGACGCTCTCATTGTCGATCTTGCCGACCGGCACGCGCGCCTCGAAACGACGCTTTTCGATGGTCGTCTGGCCGTCGCGTTGCAGCGTGGCGTCGAACACCACCGCCGCATCGCGACGGGTGGCGTCCATGCCGAACTGGCGCAGCTCGCCGCCCAGACGGTCGCCCGGATCGCCGATCGAATCGCGCGACGACAGCACGATACGCCCCGCCCGCGCGGTCAGCGTGTCGGCCATCAGCCGGGCGAACAGCCGCGTCGGCGGCTCGGCCCATTGCGCATCCTTCACATAGGCGATGCTGGTCGCATTCTCCTGCACCGGCACGCGCGCGGTCGCCAGCTCCTGCGGCGAGGACGGCACCTGGATGGTGATCGACTTGCCCGGCCCCGAATCCTGCGTCTGCCCCACGCTCGGTGCCGACTGTGCCTGAAGCGTCAGCAGCGAGGGCGGCGGCTTGGCGCCGAAGCTGATGCAGCCGGCGAGCGGAAGCGATGCGAGCATCACGATCAGCGGAGTCTTCATGACGGTCCTCATCGGCATCCTCACTTGCCCTTATAGTCCGGCAGCTTCTGCTGCCCGATCAGCGACCCTGCGCCCTGCTGGTCGACCTTTTCGGCGACCGCCGACAGCGACTGGGTCATCACGCGCAGGTCCTTCACCAGACGATCGACCTCGGGCACGGTCTGCTTCGAGAAGGTCTGCAGGCCCGGCCGCGCATCGCCGATCGCGGCGTTCAGCGTGTCGGCGCTCTTCTGTGCCGAGGCGATGGTGCGGTTCAGATTGGCGATGGTCGGCTTCACATCCTCGGCCAGGATGCCGTTGGTGGTCGCCGCCAGCTGGCCGATCGACTGCGCCGCGTCACCCGCCTGCTGGATCGCCACGCGGGTCTGGGCCAGCGTCGCGGCGATCTCCGGCCCGCGATCGGCGAGCGCGTCGGTCAGGCGGTTGGTATTGTCCAATATGCCCGCGATCGACGCCTGGTTGCGATCCGACAGCAAGCCGGTCAACCGCTCGGTCAGCGTCGACAGTCGCTCCAGCAGCTGCGGCGCGGAGTTCAGGATCGCGCCGATACCGCCCTGCTTGGTCGGGATGACCGGCACGCCGTACGGACACACGGTCTTGTTCTCCGGCACCGGACAGGCGATCGGCGGCGCGCCTTTGCGCGCGCCATCCAGCGAGATGGTGCTGGTGCCGGTGAAGCTGGCCGAGATCGACGCGGTGGTCCCTTGCAGGATCGGCGTCTGTTCGTTGACCGCCACGCGGACCCGCACGAACTGCGGATCGGGACGCCACAGCGCGATTTCCTTCACCTGGCCCGAGGGCACGCCCGAATAGGTGACCGCCGAGCCCTTGGCCAGGCCGTCCACCGACTGGCGGAAGAAGATGTCATATTCCTTCTCCGACGTGCCGCCCAGACGAGCGATCCAGACGGTGAAGATGGCCAGCACTGCGAGCAGGATCAGCACGACAGAGCCGACAAGGACGTGGTTCGAACGGGTTTCCATCAGCGTGTCCCTGCTTCGCCTCTCGCATGGGCATCGGCCGCATTGCCCTGGGAATGCTGTCCCATGGCATCGGCATCGACTTCGGTGGGGTGGCGCGCGGCGTCCGCGTCCGCCGAACGGGGGCGGATGTCCGCCACCTCGTCCTTGGCGGCGACGGCGGCACGGCCGCGCGGCCCCTTGAAATATTCCTCGATCCACGGATGGTCGAGCGCGATCAGCTCGTCGATCGTGCCGACGGCGATCACCTTCTTGTCCGCCAGCACCGCCACCCGGTCGCAGATCGCATAGAGCGTATCGAGGTCGTGGGTGATCAGGAAAACGGTCAGCCCCAGCGTCTTTTGGAGCGACGCGATCAACTGGTCGAACGCCGCCGCACCGATCGGGTCGAGGCCCGCGGTCGGTTCGTCGAGGAACAGGAGTTCGGGGTCGAGCGCCAGCGCCCGCGCCAGCCCGGCCCGCTTCTTCATGCCGCCCGACAGCTCAGCCGGATATTTCGGCCCGGCATCCGCGGGCAGGCCGGTCATCACGACCTTGTAGGACGCGATCTCGTCCATCAGCGCCGGGGGCAGGTCGCGATAGAATTCGCGCAACGGCACCGCGACATTCTCCGCGACGGTCAGCGTCGAGAACAGCGCGCCACCCTGGAACAACACGCCCCAGCGCTTGCGCACGTCGATCGCCTCGGTCGCTTCACGGCCGATGGTCGGCTCGCCGAACACGGTGATCTCGCCCGCATCGGGGGTCTGAAGGCCGATGATCGTGCGCATCAGCACCGACTTGCCGGTGCCCGACCCGCCGACCACGCCCAGGATCTCGCCCTTGCGCACGTCGAGGTCTAGCCCGTCATGGATGACCTGCTCGCCGAAGCTGTTGCGCAGGCCCCGGACCTGGATGAGATGTTCGTCCTGCTCGGCCATCAATCCCATCCGATCCAGGTGAAGAAGACCGCGAAAAAGGCGTCGAGCACGATCACCAGGAAGATCGCCTGCACCACCGCCGCCGTGGTGCGCAGGCCGACCTGCTCGGCGTCCGACTTGACCTGCATCCCCTGGAAACAGCCCGCGATCGCGATGATCGCACCGAAGACGGGGGCCTTGATCAGGCCGACATACAGGTCGGTGATCGGCACCACTTCGCGGATGCGCGCGATGAAGGTGACGGGCGGGATGCCCAGCGACACCGCCGCGAGAAAGCACCCGCCGATCATCGCGATCAGCGAGGAATAGAAACCGAGCAGCGGCATCAGCGTCACCGCCGCGATGGTCCGCGGCACGACCAGCGCCTCCATCGGCGAGACGCCGATGACGCGCATCGCGTCGATTTCTTCCGTGAGCTTCATCGTGCCGAGCTGCGCGGCAAAGGCCGAGCCGGAACGCCCGGCGACCATGATCGCGGTCATCAGCACGCCCAGTTCGCGCAGCGTCAGGCGGCCGACCAGGTTGATCGTGAACACCTCCGCACCGAACTGGCGAAGCTGCACCGCGCCCTGTTGCGCGATGACGATGCCGATCAGGAAGCTCATCAGGCCGATGATCGCGAGTGCGGAAACGCCGACCGTCTCGAACTCATGCACCACCGCGTTGAAGCGGAAGCGGCGCGGATGACGGATCACCGCCAGCCCGGCCAGAACCGTCGCGCCCATGAAGCCGAGCAGGCCGTACAGCGTCTGGAGCGTCGCGACGACCGCATCGCCGACCTCGCCCGCCACGCGCGCGAAGGGGCTGACGGGCTTGGGACGCATCGCGACCGGCTGATCCGCTTCGGTGACCTTGGCGAACAGGTGGCGCTGGTCTTCGTCCAGGCCATCGATGGCGGCATCGTTGCGCGCGGCGAAACGGTGGATCAGCCAGGCGCCGACCGTGTCGATCCGGTCGACCTGCGACAGGTCGATCCGTCGGACGCCTCCATCCTCACGGTCCAGCCGCTCGGGCAGGTCGCCCAGGGTCGCCAGCGAAAGGCTGCCGGTGAAGCGCAGAGCTCCCCCGTCGGCCGGGTCATGTTGATAATCGGCCTTGGCGTTCATCAACTGCCTCTTTGCGGGAAAGCGGGTGTATCGACAAGGCGCTTCGTTCCCACGACGAATCGACCAGCGGCAGTAATTATACGAGCGCGTGACGTTTTCATAGCAGGCGATCCAGCAGATGCAGGATCAATCCAACACTGCCGCCCACCAAGGTCCCGTTGATGCGGATATATTGCAGGTCGCGGCCTACCGCATTCTCCAGCCGCGAGGTGACGGTATCCGCATCCCAGCCGTGTACCGTCTCCGATACCAGCCGGACGATGCCGTCGCCATAATCCGCCGCGATGCCCGCGACCGCGCGGCGGACGAAGCGGTTGATCGTCGCCGCCAGCCGGGGATTGTCCTGCAGCGTCTGGCCCAGTTGCCGCATCGCATCGCCCAGCCGCCCGGCGGTCACCGCCTGCGGATCGCGCGCCATGCGCAGCAAGGCCTCGCGCGCCTGTTCCCACAGGCCGTCCAGCCAGCGCTGCATCGCCGGATTGGCGATCAGCTCGGCCTTCATCGCCTCTACCCTGGCGCGCATGTCGGGATCATATTGCAGGTCCCATGCGAGGCGATCCAGCCCTTCCTCGATCTTCTGGCGCAGCGGATGCTCGCGATCCTCGGCGACGTCGTGGAGCAGCTTGTGCAGCCCGTCGATCAGCTTGTCGGCCAGCGTCTCGTCCAGCCCAGTCCAGCGCAGGATCGCCCCCGCCCGTTCATGCACCATCGCCCGGACGATCGCTTCGTTGGCGTCGAGCGCGGAGGCCGCCCAGCGCAGCACCGAATCGAGCAACGGCAGATGCCGCCCCTCGGCGATGCTGGCCTTCAGCAACTGGCCCAGTATCGGTGCGACCTCGGTGGCGCGCAACCGTGCGCCGATGCCCGCCTTCACCATGCCGCCCAGCCGCTGCGGGTCGAAGGCGGTCAGCATTTCGGCGAACAGCCGCGAGGCGCCGCGCCGGATGCGCCCGCCTTCCTGCGGCGGTTGCGCCAGCCAGCGCCCGGCCGCGCCCGCGACGTCGAGCCGGACCATGCGCCGCGCGACGACGCGCGGGATCAGGAAATTGGTGCGCAGGAAATTGGCGAGCGTGTCGCCGATCCGGTCCTTGTTGCGCGGCACGATCGCTGTGTGCGGGATCGGCAGGCCCAGCGGATGGCGGAACAGCGCGGTGACGGCGAACCAGTCGGCCAGTCCGCCGACCATCGCGGCCTCGGCAAAGGCGCGGACATAGCCCCAGGCGGGATGCATGGGCTGCATCGCCCGCGACACCAGATACAGCGCCGCCATGCCGACCAGCAGCCCCGTCGCCACGACCCGCATCTTCCGCAGGGCGGCTGGAACGGTCTGGCTACCCCCCGATCGCATTGCGAGTTCCATCAATCAGGACAATTCGCGAAGGACGGCTTTGTTCAAGAAGAATCTTTCCCCAGCGTAACGAAACAGGGCGGATACGATCCTCCCCGATTCGGGGAGGTGGCAGGGCGTCAGCCCTGACGGAGGGGGGCTGCCACACTGGTTGCCCTTCGTGGCGCTCCCCCTCCACCATCCTTCGGATGGTCCCCCTCCCCGTGCCGGGGAGGATTTACTCCGCCGGATCGTAGCCCAGCTTGCCCGTCGCGGGCGGCAGCGCGGGACCACCGGCAGGCCCCTCGATCACCGGCCCGCTGCCCAGCTCGTCGCCGGGCCTGTAGGTCAGCAGGCGTCGACCCAGGCGCGACCCGATCCAGCGCTCGACACCGACCGACAGGCTGAAGGCGGCGGGGACGATCAGCAGGGTCAGGACGGTCGACAGGGCAAGCCCGCCGATCACCGTCACGCCCATCGGGCTGCGCCACGATCCGTCACCGCCCAGCGACAGCGCGGTCGGGATCATGCCCGCGACCATGGCGACCGTCGTCATCACGATCGGCTGGGCGCGCTTGTGCCCGGCATCCAGCACCGCCTCGCGGATCGGCACGCCCTTGGCGATCTCCTCCAGCGCGAAGTCGATCAGCAGGATCGAGTTCTTCGCGACGATGCCCAGCAGCATCAGCAACCCGATATAGACCGGCAGCGACAGCGGATTGCCGCTGAAATACAGCGCCAGCAAGCCGCCCAGCGGGGCCAGCAGCAGCGACGCCATGTTGACGAAGGGCGGCAGGAAGCGGCGATAGAGCAGCACCAGCACCGCGAAGACCAGGAACACCGCCGAGATGATGGCGGTGAAGAAGTTGGCCATCATCTCCGCCTGCATCTTGGCCTGGCCCAGCACCATCTCGCTGACCCCCATGGGCAGGTTCTTCATGATGGGCAGGTCGTGGACCCTCTTCATCGCGTCGCCGCTGATGACGCCCTTGGCCAGGTCGGCGCCGACCGTCACCTGACGCCGCTGGTTCACGCGGTCGATCTGGGTAGGCCCTGCGCCCAGGCCGATCTCGGCGACGACGCTCAGGGGCACCGAGCCGCCGGTCTGGGTCTGCACCGGCAGGTTCTGGATGGTGGACAGGCGCGCGCGGGCATTCTGGTCCAGCGCGACGCGGATCGGCACCTGACGATCGGACAGCGAGAAGCGGGCCGAGTTCTGGTCGATATCGCCCAGCGTCGCGATGCGGATCGCGCTCGACAGCGCCTGCGTCGTCACGCCCAGATTGGCCGCCAGGTCGAGGCGCGGGCGGATGATGATTTCCGGCCGGTCGAGATTGCCGACGATGCGCGGCGCGACGAGGCCGGGCAGCGTGCCCATCTGCGCCACGATCTTGTTGGCGGTGTCGCGCAGCACGGCGGGATCGTCGCCGCCCAGCGTGATGGTCAGGTCGCGCCCGCTCGAACCCCAGCCGAATTGCGACTGGAACGATACGCGCGCATCGGGGATCGCCGCCAGTTCGGGGGCCAGCGACCGTTCGAAGTCGGTGCTCTTCATCGAGCGATCCTCCTTCAGCGTCGCGACGACGCGGCCATTGCCGACGCCGGTGCGCGAATAGACGGACTCGACGTCCGGCTGCTTCTTCAGGAAGGACGCGACCTGCTTCACGACCCTGTCGGTCTGGGCCAGCGTCGTGCCGGGCACCATCTCGATCTTGGCGACCGCCTGGTCGTTATCCTGGGGCGGCTGGAAGGTCTTGGGGATGATCGCGAACATCGCGATGGTCAGCGCGAAGGCGCCGAAGCCGATGCCGATCACCCACAGGCGGTGATCGCGGAACCGCCCGAAGAAGCGCCGCACGACACCGCGCCGTACGCCATCGGTCGGCCGGTCATAACGCAGCGACCAGCGCAGCGTCGCCATATAGGCGTCCATCAACCTGCCCTCGCCATGGCTGGCATGCCCTGCGGACTTCAGGAAATAGGCCGCGATCATCGGCGTGATCAGGCGCGCGACGGCCAGGCTCATCAGCACCGAGACGACGACGGTCAGGCCGAAATTCTTGAAATACTGGCCCGGAACGCCCGGCATCAGTGCGACCGGCAGGAACACCGCGACGATCGCCATGGTGGTAGCAAGCACCGCGAGGCCGATTTCGTCCGCCGCGTCGATCGACGCCTGATAGGCGGATTTGCCCATGCGCATGTGGCGCACGATATTCTCGATCTCCACGATCGCATCGTCGACCAGCACGCCCGCCACCAGGCTGAGCGCCAGCAGCGTCATCTGGTTCAGCGTGAAGCCCAGCAGGTCCATGAACCAGAAGGCCGGGATCGCCGACAGCGGAATGGCCAGCGCCGAGATCACGGTCGCCCGCCAGTCGCGCAGGAAGATGAAGACGACGATGACGGCCAGCACGGCGCCCTCGATCATCGCGTGGATGGCGCTTTCATATTGCGCCTCGGTATATTTCACGCTGTTCGAGCGGAGGACGAACTTCACCTCCGGGTTGCGCTTTTCCAGCGCCTTCAGCTTCTCGACCGCGCCGTTGAAGACGCTGACGTCCGACGCGCCCTTGGCGCGCTGGAAGTCGAAGCTGATGACCTGCCGCCCGTCGACCGCCGCCTGCGAACGCTGTTCGGCATAAAGATCGCGCACGGTGGCGATGTCGGCCAGCCGGACGGTGCGGCCGCCGCGCACGTTGATCTGGGTCTGGCCCAGGTCATAGGCGTTACGCGCATTGCCCAGCACGCGGACCGCCTGTTCGGTGCCCGCAATCTCCGCGCGGCCGCCCGCCGCGTTCAGGTTGGTCATGCGCAGCTGCGCATTGACCTCGCTGGCGGTGAGGCCCTGCGCCTGGAGCTTCAGCGGATCGAGGATCACGCGGATCTCGCGCGTCACGCCGCCGTTGCGGATGACCTTGGACAGGCCCGGAACCGACAACAGCTCCTTGGTGACATTGTTGTCGATATACCAGCTAAGCTGTTCGGGCGTCATGTTGGACGCCACCGCCGAATAGCTGGCGAGGTCGTTGTCGGTCGAATCGACGCGGATCACCTGCGGCTCGAGGATGCCGTCGGGCAGCATCGAGCGGATCTGGGTGATCGCATCGCGGGCATCGCTGACCGCGCGGTCGATGGGGGTGCCGATGTCGAGCTGGACCAGCGTCTGCGACGTGCCCTCGGTCACGGTCGAGGTGATCTGGTCGACACCCTGCAAGTTCCGCAACGCCGCCTCGACCCGCTGGGTGACCTGCGTCTCCAGTTCGGTCGGGGCCGCACCCGGCTGGTTCACGACGACCACGACGATCGGGAAATCGATGTCGGGGTCGTTGTTCACGTCCATCCGCATGAAGCTGACGATGCCCGCCAGGGTCAGCGCGACGAACAGGACGATCGGCGGAACGGGGTTCCGGATCGCCCAGGCCGAGATGTTGCGGAAACTCATCTTACTTGGCCTCCTGGCCGCCAAGGATCGGGCGGACCAGCTGCCCGGCCGCCAGGAAGCCACCCGCCGACCGCACCACCCGCTCGTCACCCTTCAGGCCCGAGGCGATGGTCACGCCGTCGTCGGACACCTGACCGATCTTAACGTCACGGCGCGCGACCTTGTTGTCGGCCCCGACGATATACACGAAGCTGCCCTTGTCGTCGCTCTGGATCGCCGAGTCCGGCAGGACCGGGGCATGGCCCGCGCCGCCACGGATCGTCGCCGCGGCGAAACCGCCGGGGCGCAGCGCCGGGTCATAGGACAGGGCGATGCGGGCGATACCCTGACGCGTCTGCGGGTCGATGACGGGCGACACCTGCCACACCTCACCCTTGAAGCTCTTGTCGCCGCCGACCGGGGTGACGGTCGCGGGCGCACCGACCGACAGGCCGACCAGGTCCGCCTCGGCCAGCTGCGCGCGCAGCTCCATCTGGCCGCCCATCGCCATGCGGAACAGCACGCCCGAGCCCGAGCTGACGATCTGGCCCGGCTCGGCGGCGCGGGTCAGGATCAGGCCCTCGGCGGGCGCGCGGATGTCGAGGCGGCCGTTGCGCGCCAGGGCTTCCTTGTAAGAGGCCTGCGCCTGCCGGACGCGCGCGGCGGCGGCATCGCGGGTCGCGGCGCGGCGCTGGAGGTCCGCCTTGGAGATGAAACCGCGATCGACCAACTGCTGGGCGCGGTCGAGTTCGGCCTGCGCGATCTTCTGATCCGACTGGGCCACCGCGATCTGCGCATTCAAGGCCGAGGCGGTCTGGGTCTGCACCGAGCGGTCGACGGTCGCCAGAACCTGCCCCGCGCGGACCCACTGGCCGGGTTCGACCAGGACGCGGGTGATCATGCCCCCCTCGCCCGCGACGCCGACCGGCATTTCGCGGCGCGCAGCCAGCGTGCCGGTGGCCGAGATCACGCGGCTGACCGCCTGCTGGCCGGGAACGACGACGGTGATGTTGGGCACCTGCGTGCCTGCACCGGCACCTTGCGCCGCCTCATGCTTCTTGGGCGCGAACAGCAGCCAGCTCGCCAGCGCCAGCACGACCACCACCGCGACGATCCAGATCCAGCGCCTGCGTGGCGTGGATACCGGCCCTTCCAGCTCCAGATGCCGGCCGCCACCGATCGCCCCCGTCTCGTAATTCATGTTCGTCATCGATCCCCGAACCGCATCCATCGTGCGCCCATTGCCATGCAGGATGCGCCCATGGCCGCTGTGTTATAGAAATATAGCACACCACTCAAGTGTCTTTTGGTACGCGGCAATTACGGCGGCTCCAAGGTCGGCGCGGTGCGTTCATCATGTGTTTTGCCATCAGGCGTCAAAGCCATGGGCAATCATCATACGGGAGATGTCGATGACCAAATATCTGCTTCTGGCCGCCCTGGCCCCTGCGGCGCTGGCGCCGATGACGGCGACCGCCCAGACCGCGCCCACCACGGTCGAGCCGCTGGTGCCCGCCGCCGGGACCGTGCTGGACGTGTCGGCCGAGGGGCGCACGACGCGCGTGCCCGACCTGGCGACGATTCGGGCCGGCGTGGTCAGCCAGGGTGCGACGGCCGCCGCCGCGCTGTCCGACAATGCGCAGCGCATGGCGCGGGTGCTCGCCGCCGTGAAACGCGCCGGGATCGCCGACCGCGATATCCAGACCGCGACGGTGCAGCTCCAGCCGCAATATCGCTATGGCGAGAATGTCCCGCCCGCCATCACCGGCTATCAGGCGACCAACACGATCAGCGTCCGTTTCCGCGATGTCGCCAAGTCGGGCAGCGTCCTCGACGCACTGGTCGCGCAGGGGGCGAACCAGATCGACGGTCCCAATCTGTCGATCGACAAGCCCGACGCCGCCCTGGACGAAGCGCGGGCCGATGCCATCCAGCGCGCCCGCGCCCGGGCCGAGCTTTACGCCAGGGCGGCGGGTATGCGCGTGGCGCGGATCGTGTCGATCACCGAAAACGGCGCGGATGCGGGCGGCCCCCAGCCGCCGATGATGCTCCGCGCCTCGGCGATGCGTTCGGACACCATGGAAAAGACGAGTATCGCGCCGGGTGAGCGCGACGTGACCGTCAACCTCTCGGTCCGCTTCCTGCTGAACTGAACGTCACCGCCCCCAATGCCTTTACCGGCATGGGGGCGGCCCTTCCGGCGGGCGGATCGAGAACCACGCCATACCGGACCCACGAAAAAGGGCCGCCCGGTTTCCCGGACGGCCCTTTTCGGCTCAACGAGCGAGTGCGTTTATTAACGCACCCGACCGCGACGAACCAGGTTCACGATCGCCAGCAGGACGACGGCGCCCAGCAGCGAAACCAGGAACGAAGTCAGCGTCAGACCGGCATTGTTGATCGAACCGCCTGCAAAGATCAGGCCGCCGATGAACGCGCCGACGACACCGACGACGATGTTCAGAAAGATGCCCTGCTGAGCATCGGTACGCATGATGATGCTGGCCAGCCAGCCAATGACACCACCGACGATAAGCCACAGGATAATACCCATTGTCTTTCCCTCCGTTGGGCCCGCGAGCGGGACACGGGGAAAAGACGTGCGAATGTGGCTATTGTTCCGTGGCCGTACCGGCAATTCGACGAAGCGTTTTCGGGAATGTCAACGATGCGATCGTTTTTATTCGGGCCTTTGCGTGGGGCTCAGTATTTCTGCTGGCGCTCGTAGAGCGAGCGATAATGCTGGATGCGGGTGACGCGCAGGCCCGGCATTCCCGAACGGTCGATGGCACGCTGCCACCCGGCGAACTCCTCGACGGTCAGGCCATAACGGTCGCAGACCTCGTCGACCGAAAGCAGCCCGCCATTGACGGCCGCGACCACCTCCGCCTTGCGACGGACGACCCAGCGCGTCGTGCTGGGCGGCGGCAGGGTATCGAGCGTCAGCGGTTCGCCGAGCGGCCCGATTACCTTGGCAGGGCGGATCTTCTGGTTCTCGATCATCATCAAACCTCGTCGGGGCTCCCTACCCCATGTCGTCTATCGGGCCGCTCTACCATGTGCCCTTGAACATCGCCTAAAATCGAAAGGTTAACGGATCATTCATTCCTGGTCCATCCGACGATGGCCCGCGCCATCGGCCCGTTGAACGCCCCGTCGAGCGGCGCGAACAGCATCGGATCGGGGGACACGCGGGCGAAACCGGCCTGCACCGCGGCGGTCGGGCTGGCCGCCTGCCGCGCCGTCGCACCGACCATCAGCACGGCCAGGTCCGGCGGCAGCACCGTCAGTTCGGTATCCCGATCGAAACGGTTGAAACTCAGGTCCAAAAGCGCGGTCCAATCCCGGTGGGTGAGTGCCCTTGTTATCGACGGGATATGAAAGTCGGGTAAAGGCCGAAAACTATTCTCCCTTTTTCAAGAAGCCCGGCCCTTCTCCGTTCGAAAGGGCGCTTCGCTATTTTGCATGACGCGCGCGAAAGGCGTATGGGGGCGACCATGGAGCAGATGGTGGACTTTCAGCTTGGGGGCGATCCCCAGGCCAAGCGGATCGTGGTCGCGATGTCGGGCGGTGTCGACAGCTCGGTCGTGGCCGCGCTCGCCCATGCCACGGGGGCCGAGACGATCGGCGTCACCCTGCAGCTCTACGACCATGGCGAGGCGGTGGGCCGCGCGGGTGCCTGCTGTGCGGGCCGCGACATCCGCGACGCCCGCGCCGTGTGCGACCGGCTGGGCATCGCGCATTATGTCTTCGACCATGAAGACAGTTTCCGCACCCAGGTGGTCGATCGCTTCGCCGACGAATATCTGGCCGGGCGCACGCCGATCCCCTGCGTCCAGTGCAATATGGGGCCGAAATTTACCGACCTTCTGAAACTGGCCCGCGACCTGGGCGCGGACTGTCTGGCGACCGGCCATTATGTCCAGCGGGTCGAAGGCGCGAACGGCGCGGAACTGCATCGCGGCGCCGATCCGGCGCGCGACCAGAGCTATTTCCTGTTCGCGACGACGCAGGAGCAGCTGGACTTCCTGCGCTTCCCGCTCGGTGCTCTCCCTAAGTCGCGGGTGCGCGAGATCGCCGCTGAACTGGGTCTGGGCGTCGCCGCCAAGCCGGACAGCCAGGATATCTGTTTCGTGCCCGATGGCGACTATGCGGGGCTGGTCAAGAAATTGCGTCCGGAAGCGGATACGCGCGGCGATATCGTCGACCTGACGGGCGCCAAGCTGGGCGAGCATCGCGGCCTGATCCACTATACGGTCGGCCAGCGGCGCGGGCTGGAGATCGGCGGCAGCCCCGAGCCGCTCTATGTCGTCCGGCTGGAGCCCGATACCAGGCGCGTCGTCGTCGGCCCGCGCGTCGCGCTGGCGGTGGAGGCGGCGCGGCTGACGGCCATGAACATCCTCGGCCCGCTCGACGGCCCGGTGTTCGCCAAGGTCCGCTCCATGGCCAAGCCGGTGCCTGCCCGCATGGTCGGCGACCGGCTGGTCTTCGATACGCCCGAATATGGCGTGTCGCCGGGCCAGGCGGCGGTGCTCTATGACGGCGACCGGGTGCTGGGCGGCGGCTGGATCGCCGAGACCGAGGCGGCACGCATCGCCGCCTGAGGCGTTGATCCGGGCATGACCGCCCCGACCCTCGAAGACCTGCGCCGCCGGATGGAGGCCGCCGCCGAACGCCTCGACTTCGAGGAGGCGAAGCGTTTACGCGACCGCATCAACCTGCTTCGCGGCGGCGCGGAGGATGTCGCCGTCGACACCAGCGGCCTGACCCGCCAGCAGCCCGGCGCCATGGGTCTCGGCACCAGCCAGTCGCGCCCGGAACGCCCCGAAGGCTGGGTGCAGCCGAAAAAGCCCGATCCGATGACCAAGGGACGCGGGCGGCGTCAGGGTTAGGGCGCAGGCCCTATGCCGTCAGATCGAGACGAAAGAATTGATTATGCGGACTTGGGGCATAGTTTCCAAACGCCTCGCAAGGCGTAAAACCCGCGCTGCGATATAGGCGGACGGCAGGCGCGTGCAGCGATGCCGTGCCAGTTTCCAGGCTCAGGCGCCGATACCCCCTGTTTCGTGCTTCCATGATGATATGGTCGAGCAATCCCCGCCCCACACCCTGCCCGCGAGCCGCAGGAGCCGCGCGCATCGACTTCACCTCGCCATGATCGGGTGCAAGTTGCTTCAGGGCCGCGAAGCCGAGCAGCTTTTCGCCGTCCCATGCTGTCCAGAAGCTGATGTCCGAGGAGGACAAACCCGACGCGTCGAGCGCGAAGGAATATTCCGCCATTTCACCCCGAAGCTCCCGCAAATGCAGCTCGAGCAGATCTGCGATATACGCCGCACCGGGATCGTCGCGCCTGATCTCCACCATGCCCCCCTTCTTGCCGTTGGATCGATCCTAATCCACCCGGCCTAGGGGACCAAGGCCCTCTCATCCCCGCACGGCAAACGCCCCGCGATATTCCGGCTTCACCTTACCGATGATCGCCCGCGTCACCGGCAGCGTGACCTCATACGCCCCCTCGGCATAGGAACCCGCGACATAGGGGTCGGCGATCAGCCCGATCCGGTCGATCGCGCGGCCATTGGTCGAGCCCAGCAGCACGGTGAGTTCCTTGAGCGACGGGCAGGCATTCATCGACGACAATTCGCCCTGGATGCGCCGCCGCTGCTCGGCCTTCAGCCTGGCGCAATAGTCGGTGCGGATCGCGGTCTGGAGCGCGGGCAGCGACACGAAAACGGCCTTGGGGTCCAGCCGCCGCCCCGCCGCCTTGTCCCAGACCAGCCCATAGGAAGCGGGCGAGCCATGCGCGCCGCCGGTGAAGTTATAGCTGTCGCCCGACAGGCTCAGGAAGCGCGGCGTGTCGGTCACGACCTTCCATGTCTTGTCCAAGGAATAGGCGTGGTAGGGATAGCCCGATGCCTTCGCCTCGCGGCGTGCGACGGCACCGTCACGCGCGGTCTTCGCCTGGATACGCGCACGCTCGGCGTCGAGCCACGCCTTCAACCCCGCGATCCGCGTCGCAGCGGCCGGATAGGCGTAGCTGAATTCATAATCGGCGGTCTTGGCGTTGCGCTCCACGACCTGCGCCATCGCCGGACCAGCCCCACCGATCAAAGCCAGCGCGATCATCATCTTACGCATCATCCATCTCCCCTCGATGCCGCCAATCTGGACCAGACGGGCTGTACGGTCGATGACTGGCGGAGTTCCGCTTGCCCCGCCGCCCACGCGAACATATATCGAACATATGGCGCAACTCGATACCCGTGAGAAGCTGGCGATCCTGGCGGATGCCGCCAAATATGACGCGTCCTGCGCGTCGTCGGGCACGTCCAAGCGTAACAGCCGCGACGGCAAGGGGATCGGGTCGACCGAGGGCATGGGCATCTGCCACGCCTATGCGCCCGATGGCCGCTGTATCTCGCTGTTGAAGATCCTGCTGACGAACAGCTGCATCTTCGACTGCCATTATTGCATCAACCGCAAGTCCTCGAACGTCCGCCGCGCGCGCTTCACCGCGCAGGAGGTGGTGAACCTGACCCTCGCCTTCTATCGACGCAATTATATCGAGGGGCTGTTCCTGTCCTCGGGCATCATCAAGTCGTCCAACTATACGATGGAGCAGATTGTCGAGGTCGCGCGCAGCCTGCGCGAGGATCATGGCTTTCGCGGCTATATCCACCTCAAGACCATTCCCGACGCCGATCCCGAGCTGGTGCGGCTGGCGGGGGTTCATGCCGACCGCGTGTCGATCAATGTCGAGCTGCCCACGGTGGGTGGCCTGCGCCGCCTCGCGCCCGAAAAGGATGCGGGCCGGATCGAAGGCGCGATGGCCGATGTGAAGACCGCGATCGAGGATCGGACCGACGCCGCCAAGAAGTATAAGTCGGCCCCCGGCTTCGCGCCCGCAGGCCAGTCGACCCAGATGATCGTCGGTGCCGACGCCGCGACCGATCGCGACATCGTGGGGCGCGCGGCGACGCTCTATGACCGTTTCCGCCTGCGCCGTGTCTATTATTCGGCGTTCAGCCCGATCCCGGACGCATCCGCCGTGCTGCCGCTGCAACGGCCGCCCCTGATGCGCGAGCATAGGCTCTACCAGTCCGACTGGCTGATGCGCTTCTATGACTATCAGCCGGGCGAGGTGGCGGCGGCGGCGGACGAGGCGACGGGGATGCTGCCGCTCGATATCGATCCCAAACTCGCCTGGGCACTGAAATTCCGCCAGAATTTTCCCGTCGACGTCAATCGTGCCCCGCGCGAGATGCTGCTGCGGGTGCCCGGCCTGGGCGTGAAGGCGGTGGACCGGATCATCGCCACCCGCAAATGGCGCAAGCTGCGGCTGGAGGATGTCGGGCGGCTGACCGTGTCGATCACCAAGCTGCGCCCCTTCCTGATCGCGGAGGACTGGCGCCCCGTCGCGCTGGCCGAGCGGGCGGACCTGAAACCGCTGATAGAGCCGAAGGGCAAGCAGTTGGAACTGTTTGGCTGAGTGAGAGTGATTCGCGGGTGAAACGGGCGTCATCCTGCGCCGTTGGATGCGCGAAGGAGACACGCCATGGCCACGGCCGACATCTATGCCGATCTGAAGCGCGACCACGACAAGCAGCGCGAGATGCTGAAGGAACTTGCCGGGCTGAAGGGCGACGGGGCGAAGCGCAAGAAGCTGTTCGAGGCGTTCCGTATCGAGGTGCAGAGCCACGCCGCTGCCGAGGAAGAGTCGCTCTATGCCACCATGCTGGGCGAACCCGAGCTGCGCGACGATGCGCGCCATTCGGTCTCCGAGCATAAGGAGATCGACGATCTGCTGGGCGAGATGATGGACCTCGACTTCGCGTCGGACGAGTGGGAATCCAAATTCTTCCACATGCGCCATCGCTATGAGCATCATATCGACGAGGAAGAGGAAGAGATGTTCCCCGCCGCCGAGAAGGAACTCGACGACGCGACCGAGCAGAAGCTTGCGGACATCTATGAGGAGCGCAAGCCGATCGAGGCAAAGGAAGCCAAGGCCAACCCGCCCGGCGGAGACGAGCGGGATTGATTTCTGAGAGCCCTAATCCTCCCCTGCAAGGGGAGGGGGACCATGCGAAGCATGGTGGAGGGGGAGCGCCACAAGGGATGACCTGTGCGGCACGCCCCCTCCGTCAGGCCTGCGGCCTGCCACCTCCCCGTACCGGGGAGGATTGAGTAGCCATGCGCATCATAACCCTCCCCGCCCCCGACGACTTCGACGCCTGGCGCGACGCCGCGCGCGGGTTGATCGCCGACAGTGTGCCGCCCGATCAGGTGGTGTGGCAGGTTGGCGACCAACCCGCCGACCTGTTCGGTGCGGCCGCCGCCGACGTGCCGACCATCGCCACCCCCCGCTTCAACGTATCCCGCGCGTTCATCGACCTCGCGCGCAGCGTCATCCTGTCCAATGACCCGGAACGTTTCGCGCTGCTCCACACCGCCCTCGACAGATTGCGGCACCAGCCCCGGCTGATCGAGGATCAGGCCGATCCGCTGATCCGCCGCCTCGACCGGCTGACCAAGGCGGTGCGGCGCGATATCCATAAGATGCGCGCCTTCCTGCGCTTCCGCGAGACCGAGGACGCCGAAGGCCCGCGCTATGTCGCATGGTTCGAGCCCGAGCATCACATCGTGCGCGCCAATGCGGCGTTCTTCGTCAACCGCTTCACCACGATGCGCTGGTCGATCCTGACGCCCGAGGCCTCCCTCCACTGGGACGGCAAGACGCTCAGCGAAGGTCCGGGCGCCAGCAAGGCGGACGCGCCCGAAGGCGATCCGACCGAGGCGGTGTGGAAGACCTATTATGCCAGCATCTTCAATCCCGCCCGCGTGAAGATCGGCGCGATGCTGAAGGAGATGCCGCGCAAATACTGGAAAAACATGCCGGAAACCGCGTTGGTCCCGCAGCTGATCGCAGGCGCGCAGGCGCGGGAGAGCGGTATGATCGACACGGCCAAGGTGGATGTGCGTTCCGGGCGCGGCGGCAATGCGCAAGCGGCCTGGGCGGCGCTAAGGGAGGAAGCGATGGGCTGCACCCGCTGCCCGCTCCACGCGCCTGCGACGCAGACGGTGTTCGGCGAGGGGCCGGTCGATGCCGCGCTGATGTTCGTCGGCGAACAGCCGGGCGACCAGGAGGATCTGGCGGGTCATCCCTTTGTCGGCCCCGCAGGCCAGGTCTTCGACCGCGCGGTGGCGGAAGCCGGAATCGACCGGGCGACGGCCTATGTCACCAACGCGGTCAAGCATTTCAAATTCGAGCCGCGCGGCAAGCGCCGTATCCACAGCTCGCCCAATGCCGGGGAGATCCAGGCGTGCCGTTGGTGGGTCGAACAGGAACGCCTGCTGATCCAGCCGCAGGTGACGGTGGCGCTGGGCGCGACGGCGGCGCGCTCGCTGTTCGGCAAGGTCATGACCATCGGGCGCGAACGCGGCAAGGCGCTGACCCTGCCCGATGGCGGCATGGCCTTCATCACCGTCCATCCGAGCTATCTGCTCCGCCTGCCGGATCCGGCGGCGAAGGAGGCGGAATATGCCCGGTTCGTGGCGGATTTGAAGCTGGCGGCGGGAGCCTTGGGTTAGCGATCTTTCCCGTCGCTTGACTTTCGAACCCGCTCCCCCGACCCATGCCTGAGGGGTACGGATCGGGGGGAGCGGGCATGAAGGGGGCTGATTTCTTTGCCGTGGCATGGGCTGCGATGGGCGGATTTGCCTTGGCGGGGGCGGCCCCCGCACCTGTAACCGTCGCGCCGCCCCTCGCGCCGCCCCTCGTGCCGACGTCGGTGGTCGATAGTGACATCGCCCGCTTCTGGGTCGCTGTCGACGCGATCAACGCAGAGGGCGATCCTGCCGCGCGACTGCGCCTGATCCGCAGCCTCTATATCGAGCCGGGCACGCCGGGCCTGCACGCGCTCATGGCCGCGCGGCGCTATACCGACCAGCAATATGTCGATGCCATCGTTCGCTGGCCCAAATTCTGGGCCTCGGTCCGTCCGCTGACCCGGCGGTCCCCGGCGGCGGTGGCGACGTTGAAGGACGATGTCGCGCATTTTCGCCGACTCTACCCCGAACTGCGCCCCGCCTCGATCACCTACGCCATCGGGGTCCTGCGGACAGGCGGCACGACCGTGGCCGACAAGGTCCTGATCGGGGCAGAACTCGCCCTGGGCGATGAGACGGTCGACGTGTCCGAACTGCCCGAACCGATGCGATCGCGGCTGGCCACCTTTTTCCGGTCGCGGCCCTTCGCCAACAACGCGCAGAACAATATTCACGAATATGTCCATACCCAGCAGCAGGAAACGCAGGGCAATCTGCTGCAACAATCGCTGCGCGAGGGCGTCGCCGAGCTGGTGGCGGAGCTGATTACCGGCCGCAAGCCCGCCCTGCCGCTTTATGCCTATGGCCCCGCCCATGAGGCGGACATCAAGGCACGGTTCGTCACCGAGATGACGGGCGACAGTTATGACAACTGGCTGTGGAACAGCGCCGCCAATCCCTTCGGCGTCAGCGATCTGGGCTATTTCGTCGGCTATCGGATCGCCCGGCGCCATTACGATGCCGCACATGACAAACGAGCGGCGATCAAGCGACTGATCGAACTCCCCTATGACGACGCGACGGCCATCCGCAGCTTCGTGGATCAGACAGGGTATTTTCAGGCGACCTGACCGCCCCTCACATTTCGCGAGGGTCCGGCCCGATCCGCCCGTCCGCATCGTCCAGTGCGTCGATCGCCGCCATGTCCTCGTCGTCCAGCACCAGCTCGGCGGCGGCGAAATTGTCGGCCATATGCGCCGCATCCGCCGCCTTGGGAATCACCGACAGGCCATGCGCCAGATGCCAGGCGAGCACGACCTGCGCCGTCGAGCGACCATGTTTGTCCGCGATGCCCGCGATCTCGGGCATTTTCAGGAGTTTGCCACCCTGACCCAACGGGCTCCAGCTCTGGGTCACGATGCCCTTGGCCTCATGATAGGCCCGCGCCTCGCGCTGCTGGAAGCGGGGATGGAGTTCGATCTGGTTAACGGCGGGGACCACGCCGGTCGCCTCGATGATCCGGTCGAGATGCTCGGGCAGGAAGTTGGACACGCCGATCGACTTCGCCTTGCCCGCCTCGCGCAAGCCGATCAGGCTCTGCCATGCCTCGACATAGGCATCCTCGGCGGGAACCGGCCAGTGGATCAGGTATAGGTCGACCGCCTCGACACCCAACAGCGCCAGGCTCTCGTCCAGTGCCGCCTCGGCATCGCGGTGGCGGTCGTTCCACAGCTTGGTGGTCAGGAAGGCATCGGCGTCACGGAATCCGTCGCCCACGCCCCGCTCATTGCCATAGATGGCGGCGGTGTCGACCAGGCCGTATCCGGTATCGAGGCCACGCCGCACGACGAGCGCCGCCTGCGAATCCGGGATCTGATAGGTGCCGAGCCCCAGCTGGGGCATGGAGCGGCCGTCGTTCAGGGTCAGTGTCTTCATGCCGTCCCAAACCGGCCGCCCCCTCATGCGGTTCCGATTGACCCCCGCCCCCCGATCGCGCAAGTCGCTGCCCCCATGGTCGAGCATATTCTTTCCGCGCTGGCGAGCTTCGCCATCTGGGTCATTTCCACCGGTGGCTATCTGGGCATCATGCTGCTGATGGCGATCGAGAGCGCTTGCATTCCGCTGCCCTCCGAGATCATCATGCCGTTCGCGGGCTATCTGGTGTCGACCGGCCAGTTCAACCTGTATCTCGCCGCGACCGCAGGCGCACTGGGCTGCAATCTGGGCTCGATCGTCGCCTATGAGATCGGCAAGCGCGGCGGGCGGCCGGTCGCCGAGCGCTGGGGCAAATACCTTCTGATCGGGCCGGGCGAACTGGACGCCGCCGACCGCTTCTTCGCCCGCTATGGCTCGATCGCGGTGCTGATCGGGCGGCTTCTGCCGGTGATCCGCACCTTCATCGCCTTTCCGGCGGGGGTGGCCCGGATGAAGCTCGTCCCCTTCCACCTCTACACCTTTCTGGGCAGCTGGCCCTTCTGCCTCGTCCTCGCCATCGTCGGGCGCGAGCTGGGCGAGAAGTGGGACTCCGATCCCCGCGTAAAGGCATTCTTCCACCGTGCCGACCTGGCGATCGGGATCGTGCTGGTCGTGCTGATCGGCCTTTATGTCTGGCACCGGGTACGCGGGCTGAAGCGCGCGCAGGACTGAACCAGCCACAAAGCGAGCGGGACCGCCACCGCCGCCCACAGAAACAGGCCGTGCCATGTCGTCCATCCCCACCAGTCGGAGGGGATGGTGCGCAGGTCGCCCACCAGGAAGCGCTGCTGCATCACCGCCTGCCACCAGGCCCGGCGGAAGATCGGCGGCGCGAAGATCTCGGCCGCGGCGATGGTCAGGTTGGTCGCGATCGAACCCGCCAGCACCAGCGCGAGCAAGCCGCGCATCCAGAAGGGCCGCGCCATGCCCCAGAGCGGCGCCAGCCCCAGCGCCATCACCCCCGCCAGCGGCATGGCATGACGCGGGCCGGTGGCGTTGCCGCCATCCCAATAGACATAGGCCGCGTTGACCAGCAACGCGACGATCGCGACCCCGGCGGCGGTCAGCGCCAGCCCGCGTGTCGCCCGCTCCTCGCCCAGCCGCCACAGCCCGATCGGGGCCAGCACGAGCACCGGCGCGACCCAGACGATCCCACGCGTCGGACCGATCAGGATTTCGCGAAGCACCGCGATCCGGGGAAAGGTCAGTCCGAACAGCCCCTGGTTCATCCCCTCGAACCCGACCACCCCCGAATAGCCGATGCGGAACGGCGTCTCGAAGGCAAAGAGATTATAGGCGACCAACGGGATCAGGCCGACCAGCCCCGCCGCCAGGAACGGCGCCAGCGTCTTCGGGTTCGCGCGATTTCGCCACAGCGCCCAGAGCCCGATGACCGACCCCGCCAGAACCGCCTGATATTCGACCACTACCGCCCAGCCGAGCGCCAGCCCCGCCACCGCCAGCCAGCGTCCACCGCCCCGCGCCACGCCGACCAGCGCGATGACGAACAGCGCCGCCACGCTCGCATGGCCGAACAGGGTCGTGGAATAGCCCCAGATCGGCGTCCCCAGCGCATAGCCGAGCGCGGCGAACAGCGCCGCCCCAGCGCGCCCGCTCAGGCCCAGCGCCAGGTCGAACAGCATCACCGCCGCGATCGCGGTCAGCAGCGCCGAGCCCGTGGCGGCGGCGACGCGGGTGCGCAGCTTCAGATAATCGACGAAACCGGGATCGACCGTCGACAGGACATGGCGCTCGGCCCGGTCGCCGGTGACCAGGTCGGCCAGCGCCACGGCGGGCAGCGCCATCAGCGTCATGCCCGGCGCCTTGTCGAGATAGGCGTGCGCGCCGAACTGCGCCTTGTCGATGGTCAGCGGCGCGAACGGGTCGATGGTCGCGGTGCCGTTCTCGACCACGCGGATCGCGGCGAACAGGCGGGTCGCGTTGTTGGGATTGAACTCCCACGAACCGAACCAGGCGCAGGAGAACCAGACCAGCAGGAACAGCCCCGCCCGAATGCCGCCCAAGCCCTGCCACCGCGTCATCGGATCGTCTCCCGCTTCACGGGTTCCGGCGCTACCCGCACCGCCGGTCACGGACAAGCGCACCTTGGCAAGGATTGAGTCGGCCCCCTCTCCTTTTGTTCATCACCAGCCCCTATGAAGGCCGGATGCACAGCCGTTTCGAATCCCTGCCCAACCGCCGCGCCATCGTCGATCGCCGCGCGCTCGCCGAACAGGTCGCGGCGCTGGGCATCACGGGGCCGGAAGGCCGCACGCTCGTCACCCCCGTTCTGCGCGCCGCGCTCGATGCCGGACGGCAGGAAGTGGCGCGACGGCTGTCGCTCCATCCCTCGCGCGGGCTGGAGGCGGCGGCGGCGCAGGCGTATCTGACCGATCAGGTGCTGAAGGTGCTGTTCGATTTCACCACCGACACGCTCTACCCCTTGAGCAACCCCACGGCGGGCGAGCGGCTGACCCTGATCGCGGTCGGCGGCTATGGCCGGGGCGAGATGGCGCCCTATTCGGACGTCGATATCGGGTTCCTCACCCCTTTCAAGCAGACGCCCCATGCCGAGCAGGTCATCGAATCGATGCTCTATTCGCTCTGGGACCTGGGGCTGAAGGTCGGCCATTCCAGCCGCTCGGTCGACGAGATGATCCGGCAGGCCAAGGGCGATGTCACCGTGCGCACCGCCCTTTTGGAAGGGCGGTTCCTGTGCGGCGACCAGGCGCTGTATGACGAGGCGGCGCAGCGCTTCAAGATAGAGATCCAGACCGATTCGCACCGCCAGTTCATCGCCGACAAGCTGGCCGAGCGCGACCTGCGCCACCGCAAGATGGGCGATACCCGCTATGTTGTCGAACCCAACGTCAAGGAGGGCAAGGGCGGCCTGCGCGACCTGCACGCGCTCTTCTGGATCGGCAAGTACGTCTATGACGTCGACCGCGCCGCCGACCTGATCGACCGGGGCCTGTTCACCCGCGAGGAATATCGGCAATTCCACCGCGCCGACAATTTCCTGTGGGCGGTGCGCTGTCACCTGCACACCATCACCGGCCGCGCCGAGGATCGCCTCACCTTCGACGTGCAGCGCCAGATCGCCGAGCGGATGCGCTTCTCCGACCGGCCCGGCAAGGCCAAGGTCGAGCGGTTCATGCAGCTCTACTTCCTCCAGGTGAAGACGGTCGGCGCGCTGACCGGCGCGTTCCTGGCGCATCTGGACGAGCGGTTCGCGGCGCGCGGCCATCGCTTCGGCCTGCCCACCATCCGCCGGCGCCCGCGCCGGTTGAACGGCTTCGTGCTGGATCGCGGACGGCTCGCCTTGCCGCGCGACGACTTTTTCCAGGAAGACCCGGTCCGCCTGATCGAGATCTTCCAGCTCGCCGATCGTTACGAGTTGGAGGTTCACCCGCTGGCGGTGCGCGCCGCCTCGCGCGATGCCAAGCTGGCCGACGACATCCGTAACGATCCGCGCGCCAATGCGCTGTTCCTCGACGTGCTGACCAGCCGCCATGACCCCGAACTGGTGCTGCGCTGGATGAACGAGGCGGGCGTCTTCGGCCGCTTCATGCCCGATTTCGGGCGCGTCGTGGCACAGATGCAGTTCGACATGTACCATCATTACACCGTCGACGAACACACCATCCGCGCGCTCGGTCTGCTCGCCCGGATCGAGCGGCAGGAACTGGTCGAGGAGCATCCGGTCGCCTCGGCGATCATCGGCCAGATCGTGTCGCGGCGCGTCCTCTATGTCGCCGTCCTTCTCCACGACATCGCCAAGGGGCGCGGCGGCGACCATTCGATCCTGGGTGCCGAAGTGGCCGAGCGGCTTTGCCCGCGCCTGGGCCTGAGCGAGGCCGAGACCGAGACGGTGGCGTGGCTGGTCCGCTGGCACCTGTTGATGTCCGCCACCGCGTTCAAGCGCGACCTGTCGGACTTCAAGACCATCCTCGACTTCTGCGAGACGGTGCAGAGCCCCGAGCGGCTTCGCCTGCTCCTGCTGCTGACCATCGTCGATATCCGTGCGGTCGGGCCGGGGACGTGGAACGGCTGGAAGCGCCAGCTGCTCGCCGACCTGTACGACGCCGCCGAGGAGGTGCTGCGCCTGGGTCACAAGCAGCGCGGCCGCACCGAACGCATCGCCGCCAAGCAGGCGCGGCTGGCGGAGATACTGGGCTGGCCGGAGGCGCAGTTCGCCGCGCTGGTCCGTCGCCTGCCCGAAGCCTATTGGATCGCCGAGCCCGAGGATGTGCTGGCCCATAATGCGCGCCAGATGGCGGCGGCGGGCGATGCGCAGCTGTCGATCGACGCGCAGGTTTACGGCGAGCGCGGCGCGACTTTGGTGTCCATCTATGCCGCCGACCATCCGGGCCTGTTCTATCGCATCGCGGGCGCGATCCATGTCGCGGGCGGCAACATCATCGATGCGCGCATCCACACCACGCGCGACGGCATGGCGATCGACAATTTCCTGGTACAGGACCCGCTGGGCCGCCCCTTCGACGATCCCGGCCAGCTGTCCCGCCTGCGCCGCGCGATCGAGGATGCGCTCGCCAATCGCAGCAAGCTGGCCGACCGGCTGGTCGCCAAGGCCAATGCGCGGCCGCGGGCCGATGCCTTCCACATCGCGCCCAATGTCCTGATCGACAACCGCGCCTCGAACCGCTTCACGGTGGTCGAGGTCCATGCCCGCGACCGGCCCGCGCTGCTCAACCAGCTGGCCCATGCGCTGTTCCAGTCGAAGGTGACGATCCACTCCGCGCATGTCGCGACCTATGGCGAGCGCGCGGTCGACGTCTTCTACCTGACCGACCTGACCGGGGATCAGATCACCAATAGCGGCCGGTTGAAGACGCTGGAGAAAAGGCTGCTGGGCGCGGCGGCGGGCGAAGCGCTGGAGATCGCGGCGTAGATTGGGATGGGATCGGCTTGCCCCCCTCCCCTTCAGGGGAGGGGCCGGGGGTGGGGCGCCTCCGCAAGCGCGAGGTATGTGGCGAGGCCCCACCCCAACCCCTCCCCTGAAGGGGAGGGGCTCACATTGTTTTCATGAAACGTCATCTCGATCCCAAAGACCCACAGACCACCGCGCCTTGCAGGGGCGCAAGATTCCGATGCTTGGGTGTGTCGTCCCGGCATGATACCGCCCCCCGCATGACCGACCGAAACGACATTCCCACCCTGATCGCCGAAATGGGCCAGCGCGCCCGCAACGCCGCCGTCACGCTGGCGCAGATGCCGACCGAGGCGAAGGCCGACGCCCTGCGCGCCGCCGCCGCCGCGATCCGCGACGCGGTTCCGGTGGTTCTGGAGGCCAATGCGCGCGACGTGGCGGCGGGCGCGGCGAACGGCCTGTCCCCGGCGATGCTCGACCGGCTGACGCTGGACGAGGCGCGGATCGCTGGCATCGTCGCGGGGGTCGAGGCGGTGGCCGCCCTGCCCGATCCCGTGGGTCAGCGGATCGACGAGCGCACCCGGCCCAACGGCCTGAACCTGTCGCGCGTCCGGGTGCCGGTGGGGGTGATCGGCATCGTCTATGAAAGCCGCCCCAACGTCACGGTCGACGCCGCCGCGCTCTGCGCCATGGCGGGCAATGCCGCGATCCTGCGCGGCGGGTCGGAGGCGGTCCACAGCAACCGCGCGCTGCACGCCGCCTTCGTCCGGGGCTGGACGGCGGCGGGGGGACCGGCGGACGCGGTGCAGCTGGTGCCGACCACCGACCGCGCGGCGGTGGGTGCGATGCTGGCCGCCGACGGACTGATCGACCTGCTGATCCCGCGCGGCGGCAAGAGCCTGGTCGCGCGGGTGCAGGCCGAGGCGAAGGTGCCGGTGCTCGCGCATCTCGACGGGATCAACCATGTCTATGTCGACGGCTCGGCCGATCATGAAATGGCCATACGGATCGTCCGCGATGCCAAGATGCGGCGCACCGGCATTTGCGGGGCGATGGAGACGCTGCTGATCGACCGCGCCTATTGCCACCCCGCCGAACTGGTCGCCACGCTGGTCGACGCAGGCTGCACGGTGCGCGGGGATGACGACATCCGCGAGATCGTCCCCGGACTCGAGGTCGCCACGGCCGAGGACTGGGATACCGAATATCTGGATGCCATCGCCAGCGTCGCGCTGGTCGATGGCGTGGAAGGGGCGATGGCCCACATCGCCGCGCATGGATCGCATCACACCGACGCGATCGTCGCCGAGGATAGGAGCGTCGCCGAGCGCTTCCTGGCCCAGGTCGACAGTGCGATCGTGTTGTGGAACGCCTCGACCCAGTTCGCCGATGGCGGCGAGTTCGGGCTGGGCGCGGAGATCGGCATCGCCACCGGACGTCTGCACGCACGCGGTCCGGTCGCGCTGGAAGGGCTGACCACCTATAAATGGATCGGGCGCGGGACCGGGCAGATCCGCGCCGAAAGTCAGGGATGAAGATCGGTCTGCTCGGCGGGTCGTTCAATCCCGCGCACAAGGGGCATCGCCGCATCACGCTGGACGCGATGCGCGCGCTCGACCTCGACGAAGTGTGGTGGCTGGTATCGCCGGGCAATCCGCTGAAGGACGGCGCCGGCGACATGGCCCCCTTCGCGGCACGCTTCGCCTCGGCCCGGAAAATGGCGCGCCGCGCGCCGATCCGGGCCAGCGCGATCGAGCTGGAATTGCACACCCGCTACACGCTCGACACGGTGCGGAAAATCCAGCGCCGCTACCCCGGCCACGCGTTCATCTGGTTGATGGGCGAGGATAATCTGGAGCAGTTTCACCGCTGGCGCGGGTGGCGCGATATTGCCCGTGCGATCCCGATTGCGGTTATCGGCCGTCCAGGGTACAATGCCGCCGCTCACGCGACACCCGCGCTGGGCTGGTTCAGGCGTTTCCAGAGGCGTCCGGGCCAGGCGAAGAACTGGACGATGTGGAGTTTGCCGGCCTTCGTGCTGTTGCGCTTCCGCCCCGACCCGACTTCCGCCACGAGCCTTCGGGCTCGCGATCCGGACTGGTTTCGGCATATGGGCCGGAACGTCCCCTGAACAGGAGTTCACTTGGCCACTTCCCCGCAATCGCCGCGTCCGTCCGATCCCGCCGAGGTGGAGGCGCTGCATCGCCTGATCCTCGCGTCGCTGGATGACGACCAGGCGGTGGAGACGATCTCGATCCCGCTCGCGGGCAAATCGTCGATTGCCGATTTCATGGTGATCGCCAGCGGTCGCTCGACCCGGCAGGTCGCCTCGATGGCGATGAAACTCGCCGAGAAGATCAAGGCCGAGTTCGGCCGCTCGGTCCGGATCGAGGGTCTGCCGACCGCCGACTGGGTGCTGATCGACGCGAACGACGTCATCGTCCACCTCTTCCGGCCCGAGGTCCGCAGCTTCTACAATCTGGAACGCATGTGGGCCTTCGGCGACGCGCCGACCCCGCCAGCCAGCCCGGCCGACCGCAACCCCTGATCCACGCAGAGGTCCGCCCGTGCTGCTGCATATCGTCGCGCGCGGGCGGATCGGCCGTTCGCCCGAGGCCGAGCTGGTCGACCGCTATATCAAGCGGATCGGCTGGCCGACCAAGGTGACCGAACTCCCCGACACCGGCGGCAAGGTCCCGCCGCTGGAGGGACAGGCGCGTCTGGTCCTGATGGACGAGAAGGGCGAGAATCTGTCCTCGATGGACTTCGCGCGGCGGCTGGAGCGCTGGCGGGACGATGGTGTGCGCGAGTGCCGCTTCATGATCGGCGCGGCGGACGGGTTCGAGGATGCCGACCGGGGGCGCGCGGACCTGCTCATCTCCTATGGCCGGGCGACCTGGCCGCACATGATGGCGCGTGCGATGCTGGCCGAGCAACTCTTCCGCGCGACCAGCATCCTCGCCAACCACCCCTATCACCGCGAAGGCTGACCTCGGTGTTGCGTGATGGGGCGCGGCGGCATGGCGTGCTGGCGCTGGCGGCGCTGGCGCTGCTGGGCGCGACCGACATCGCCGGAGACCAGCGCCGTCTGGCCGATGCCCGCGCGGGCGCGGCGGCTGCGCAGGCGCGCGCCCAGGCGCTGGAGCAGCAGGCCGGGCTCGAACGCAACGCCGCCGCCATCGTCCAGGCCAGGGAGCGCGCCATGGCGGCGCGTGTCGCGGCCGCCGAAGCGGAGGTGACGGCAGCGCAGGCGCGCGTCGATCTGGTCACGGGATTGCTGGAGCAGCAACAGGCGAAGCTGGCCAAGGCGCAGGCCCCGCTCGCGCATCTGCTGGCCGCGATGCAGAGCATGGCGGCGCGCCCCCCGGTCGCGGCGGTGGCGCAACCCGGCTCGGTCGCCGATCTGGCGCATGTCCGCGCGGTCTTCGCGACCGTCGCCCCTGTCATCGCACGGCGTTCCGCCACCGTCCGCGCCGAACTGGCAGCCACCCGTCGCGTCCGCGCGCAGGTGACGGTGGCGGCGCGCGCGCTGACCGAGACCACCGCCAAGCTGGAATCCGAACGCCAGGCGCTGGCCCGTCTGGAGGCAAGCCATCGCGGCCGCGCCGAGGCGCTGGGTCAGGTCGCGATCGATGAGTCCAATCGTGCGCTGGCGCTGGGCGAAGCCGCTCGCGACATCGTCGACCGCATGGCCGAACGCGGCGAGGCAAAGGCGATAGCGGGCGACCTGCTGGCGCTGCCCGGCCCGGTCTCGCGCCCGCTCGGGGCAGGCGTCATAGGACCAGAGATCGCGCCGGGCACCTATCGCCTGCCGGTACAGGGCAAGGTCGCGAGCGGCTTTGGCGAGATTTCAGACTCGGGCGTGCGGGCGCGCGGCATCACCCTGACGACCGTCCCCTACGCCCCGGTCGTCGCGCCTGCGGGCGGCGAGGTCCGCTATGCGGGCAAGTTTCGCGGCTATGGCGGGATCGTTATCCTGAATCACGGCACCGGCTGGACCAGTCTGGTGACGGGGCTGGGTGCCATCGCGGTCAAACCCGGCCAGCACGTCGCGGCGGGCACAGTGCTCGGCCGGGCGGGGCGGGGACAAGGCGGCGTCGAGCCGCGCGTGACGGTCGAACTGCGCCGCGACGGGCGACCGATGGATATTGCCGCGCTTCTGGGGTGAGGCGAACGAAGGGAACGGATCAAGCGCCCGTCTTGATGATCCGGTTCGGCATCGCACACATACCATAGGCCTCTTTGTAGGACTTGTCCCAGCACCGGGCAAAGCCATCGAGTACGTTCAAGTTCATCGGCCATGCGATGGCAATCGGCTTTCCATCGGGGCCGCGCGGATCGAAATCTTCCGGCTTGGGTAGTGCCGCCAGTGCAGCATGCCATTTGTCAAACGCCGGGCGATCACGCCGAAGAAATGCGATGCTGCCGTCGACATAGAGGTTCCAACCCATGCCATGGTCGTCTTCAACGGTCTTGCGCGACTTTTCGAACAGGGTGATCGCCGCGTCGCGCTGGCCTAGATTGGCGCGTAGCTGGTCCTCGTGCCAGTAAAGGATGCTCGCAAGGCGTTCAGGCTTGTTCTTCTCGCACCAATTCCGAATGAGGTCCGCCGCCTCCGCCTCGCAACCGCGCATCGACAGGCTTCGCCAACCGCCGGGTTCCTGATCGAACGTCTGCTGAGGCAAGGCCATCATGGCAGCGCGATCATAGGTGCAGTCGGGCGCGGCCGCGGCGAACAGAAGGGCGATCAGCATGGGGCTTTGTCGCTTAGGAGCAGCCCGGTTGGCAAGCGCGCTGCCCCTGCAAAGGATCGGTCGCGCTCACCCCCCGTTCAGCACGGTTGCGCTTTGATTGCGTCCGGCTTCCCGCTACACAGGCGGTCCGCTTATCTGGTCCAGGACACTCGATGCCCCGCCCGCTTTCCAGACTTCCGCTGCCGAAACGTCCGCTTCTGACTGCTACTGCCATCGTCGGCGCGCTGGCCATGGTGCCGATCACGACCTCTGCCATGGCGGCGGTGGACAGCTCGACCGTGCGGCAGTTCGACCGGTTCCTCGACGTCTATAACCGGATCAAGGCCGATTATGTCGACAAGGTCGATGACGACACGCTGATTAAGGGCGCGATCCAGGGGATGCTGGCGGCGCTCGATCCGCACAGCAGCTATGTCGACGCGCTCGACTTCGACAATCTGAAGATCCAGACCGAGGGCAATTATGGCGGCCTGGGCCTGACCGTCTCGATGGAGGACGGCGCGATCAAGGTCATTGCGCCGCAGGAGGATACCCCGGCGGGCCGCGCGGGCGTGAAGTCGGGTGATTACATCACTCATATCGATGGCAAGCTGATCTATGGTCAGTCGCTGGACGAGGCGATCGGCCAGATGCGGGGCAAGCCCGGCACCAAGATCAAGCTGACCATCGTCCGCCCCGGCCGCGACAAGCCGATCGAGTTGACCCTGACCCGCGAGGTCATCGTCCAGCGCCCCGTCAAGTGGGAGGTGCGCGGCGATGTCGGCTATATCAACATCAACACCTTCTCCGAGAATACCGGCGCCGACACGCGCGCCGCGATCATGGCGATCGACAAGTCCCTCGGCCACCGGCCGCTCGGCTATGTCGTCGACCTGCGCGACAATGGCGGCGGGTTGCTGACCCAGGCGATCGCGGTGTCGGACGCCTTCCTCGATCATGGCGAGATCGTATCGCAGCGCGGCCGCGAGAAGTCGGATATCGAGCGTTATTATGCCAAGCCGGGCGACGACGCGCACGGCCTGCCGGTGATCGTGCTGACCAACTCCGGCACGGCGTCGGCGTCGGAGATCGTCGCTGGCGCGCTTCAGGATCATCACCGTGCGCTCATCATGGGCGAGCGCAGCTTCGGCAAGGGCTCGGTCCAGACGCTGCTGCCGCTCGGCCCTGAAACCGCCCTTCGTCTGACCACCGCGCGCTACTACACCCCCTCGGGCCGGTCGGTGCAGGAGGGCGGGATCGAGCCGGACATCAAGGTGCCCGAAATCTCCGATCCCGACTACAAGACGCGGCCCGTCTTCCGCGAAGCCGATCTGCGCCGCCACCTCATCAACGAGGTGAAGGCCGATAATGCGATCCTGGAGGAGGATACCAAGACCGATCCGCGCTTCACGATGACGCCGGAGCAGCTGAAGAAGCAGGGGATCGAGGACTTCCAGCTCTATTACGCGCTGAAGACCATCGCCCGTCTCGGCGGCCCGGCCCAGATTGCCGCCGCCACCAAGCCGCCGGTGAAGTGACGATGGCGACCCCGCGCACCCGAAACGAGCGGCTGGCCAATATCATCGCCTTCGCGCTACCCGCCGCCCTGCTGGCAGGGGCCTGGGGCAGCCAGCTGATCGGCGGGCTCTACCCGTGCGAGATGTGCCATTGGCAGCGCTGGCCGCATTATGCCGCGCTGGTGCCTGCCCTCCTCGCCTTCTTCGTGCCGCAGCGCAGTGTCCGGGGATCGCTTGTCATACTCGCCGCGTTGTTGATCGCAGTGTCGGGGGCGATCGGTGTCGCCCATGCCGGGGTCGAATATGGCTGGTGGCAGGGCTTCACCGCCTGCACCTCGACGGTGAATTTCACGGGCGGGAGCGCCGCCGACCGGCTGAACGCGATTTTGAAGGCGCCGGTCATCCGTTGCGATGTGGCGCAATGGACCCTGGGCGGGATTTCGCTCGCCGGGTTCAACGCGATCTTCTCGCTGGGCGGTACGGCGGCGATCCTGCTGTTGATGAGGAAGGCGCGATGAGCCAGCTTCGCTGGATGCCGGGCGACCGGCGCGAACCGATGAAGGCGATGGTCCGGGTGGACCAGGCCGGGGAATATGGCGCGACCCGTATCTATGCGGGTCAGCTGGCGGTGCTGGGCGACCGGCACCCCTTCGCGCGCGCGATCCATCACATGGCCGAGCAGGAGGAGCGCCACCGCGCCTTTTTCGACCGCATGATCGTCGAGCGGCGGGTGCGGCCCACTTTGTTCCAGCCTTTCTGGGACAAGGCAGGCTTCGCGCTGGGGGCGATCACGGCGGCGATCGGGCCGAAGGCAGCGATGGCCTGCACCGCGGCGGTCGAAACCGAGATCGACAAACATTATCAGGAACAGCGCGACCAGCTGGGCGACAGCGACCCCGAATTGTCGGAGGCCATCGCCGATTTCCAGGCCGAGGAACTGGAACATCGCGAGCATGCCATCGGCGCGGGCGCGGAAGAGGCGATCGCCTATCCGGTGATGTACGGACTGATCCGGGCGGGCTGCAAGGTCGCGATCGCGGCGGCCAAGCGCCTCTGAACGGCACGAGCGGGAGAGAGAGGATGACGAACCGGTCCTGGACCGCCAAGATGTTGGCCATGATGACGATCGCCGGCGTCGGCGCGGCCCCCGCGCTGGCGCAGCAGGTCGCCGCCCCCGGCGCGCTTCCGCCCAAAAAGGTCGAGGCGCCCGGCGAAGTGTCGCGCAACGCCCCCGTCAACGGCGTGCTGACCCTGTTCGGCAACGAACGCTGCCCGACCGACAATCAGGGCAACGAGATCGTGGTCTGCGTCCGGCGCGGCGCGGAGGAACAGTTCCGCGTGCCTAAGGAACTGCGCGACTTGCAGGTCACGCCCGAGAATGAGAGCTGGGCGGCCCGGGCGACGGGGACGCTGAACGAGGGTACGGGCGTGAACAGCATCGGCAGCTGCTCGGCGGTTGGTGCGGGCGGTGCGACCGGCTGCTTCGTCCAGCGCGCGCGGGAAAACCGCGCGGTCAACGCCCAGCGCAAGCGCGATGAGGAACCACGCAACCCGTGATAGGCGGGTATCGGCTTTGGCGGGCATCCACCTCATGTCCGCGCGGCCGAGGATTCCATCGGGCGCACGCAGGCAGCGTGTTGTAACGAAATCCCGGCCTTCCCCGGGTTGGCGCGTCGAGAGGCGCGGCCTCCGTCATAATGGGCGCTGTCGAAGTGCACACTCCGTAGCGGCAGCCTGGCGAGGGTCAGCCCTTGGCCTTCGACATCGCTCAGGCTGAACGGGGGTTTGGCAGCAGGGCTGACATTGGTCGGCGCAGACCTGCCCCACTCCGGCCTCCATCCCCAACCCCCGTTCACGCTGAGCGAAGTCGAAGCGTACGCGAGAGACAGGCGGCTGGGCCAATTCCAGACTTTTCGGCAAGGCGGAGAATATTATACCCGCCGCCGCCCCCTCAAGCCGCTACCGCCTGCACCCGCGGCACCTGCGCGATCCGTTCCAGCGCCATCGCACGCGCCGCCTCATCCGGCGTGATGCCGTTCTGTTCGGCCAGCGCCAATACCGCGCCCATCTTGCCCCCGACGGCCAAGACGCGCCGTCGCACCTCGGCCGCGCGCCAGCCCAGATATTCGCCTGCCACATTGATGATCCCGCCCGCATTCGCCAGAAAATCCGGTGCGTAGAGGATATCCCGCGCGGCCAGCCGTTCGGCCATGTCCTCGCTTGCCAGCTGGTTGTTGGCTGCCCCGCACACCACGCTCGCGCGCAGCTGGGCGACCGTATCGGCGTCCAGCACCCCGCCCAGGGCACAGGGGGCCAGCACGTCGACGCGCGCGGACAGCAGCGCCCGACTGCTCATGACCATCGCGCCGAACCGGTCGGCCGCCCGCGCCGCCACCTCGCTGCGCGGCTCCGCGACGATCAGCCTGGCCCCTTGTTCATGGAGCAATTCGCACAGCGCATAGCCGACATGGCCCAGCCCCTGAACGCCGACCGTCACATCGGACAGTTCCGCGCCAAGCCGCTGACGCACCGCGACGCGCATGGCCTGAACCACCCCCAGCGCCGTCCAGGGCGAGGGATCGCCGCCGGGCTTCTGGCCGGAGACGGGCAGCCCCGCGACATGGCAGGTGCGCGTGGCGACCTCTGCCATATCCGCCACGCTCGTCCCGACATCCTCGGCGGTGACATAGCGGCCCTTCAATTCGGCGACCTGACGCCCAAAGGCCTGGAACAACGCGGCGCGGTCGAACGCCCCCCGGGGCAGGCGGATGACCGCCTTGCCGCCACCAAAGGGCAGATCGGCCAGCGCATTCTTCAACGCCATGCCCTCGGCCAGGCGCAGCGCATCGACCGTCGCGCTACGGTCGTCGGCATAATGCCACAACCGGCACCCGCCCGCCGCCGGGCCGAGCGTGGTCGAGTGCAGCACGATGACGCCGCTCGCCCCGCTGTCCTTGTCGTGAAACGTTACCACCTCTTCGGGCGGCAGGCTCTGTCGGTCTTGGGCTGGGTGCAGCATCGGTCATATCCCTGAACTTTCTCTGGCACCGGAATAGCCCGGCGCGGCAGGCGAAACTGATCCGATTGGTTAGGCGAATGACGATTTATCGGATAATATGACCCAATAAATAGCAATCAGAGGATAGAATGCCTCACGAACTCGACATCTGGGAACGGCGTATCCTTGCCTTGCTTCAGGAGGATGCCAGTCTCTCCACCGCCGCCATTGCCGACGCCGTTGGCCTGTCGGCCTCGCCCTGCTGGCGGCGGATCGACCGGCTGGAGCGCGACGGGATCATCAAACGCCGGGTCGCGCTGGTCGACCGCGCCAAGGTCGGACTGAAGGCGCAGATCTTCGCGCAGGTGAAGCTCAACGCGCATGGCCGCGCCAATCTCGACGAATTCACCGCCGCGATCCGGGAGGTTCCCGAGGTGATGGAGTGCCATGTGTTGATGGGTTCGGTCGACTTCATGCTGCGCATCGTGGCGGCGGATATCGAATCCTATGAGCGGCTGTTCTTTGAGAAGCTGTCCAACCTGCCGGGGGTTCAGGAAATCAATTCGACGGTGGCGCTGTCGGAGATCAAGTCGACCACGTCGCTGCCGATTCCGGGGTGAGTCTCCCCGCGCCTCCCAGCGCGCCCTGCACTCGCGGATAGGGATTCGCTTGGCCTTCGACTGCGCTCAGGCTGAACGGAGGATGGAGGTTGGGAGATGCGAGGGGCAGTGCTCCCCATACCCCATTGCCCGTTCACGCTGAGCGAAGTCGAAGCGCACGCCCCGTGCGGGCGGCTAGGCACAAGTCGAACGGGGTCGGGATTGCCCGCCCTGAATCCCGAGATGCCGTCCGCCCGGCACTCGAAAGCCTTTGGGCCATCCCAAAACGAAAACCCCCGGCGGCCCGTCGGGCCACCGGGGGTTTCAAAGCATCGCGCAACCCGGGGAACCCCCGAGTCGCCGCGCATCACTTCGGGGCCAGCACCATCAGCATCTGGCGGCCTTCCATGCGCGGATAGGCTTCGACCTTGGCGACCTCGGCCACCTGCTCGGCGACGCGCTGGAGCACGTTCATGCCCAGCTGGCCATGGCTCAGCTCGCGGCCGCGGAAGCGCATGGTCACCTTGACCTTGTCGCCCTCGCCGATGAACTCGACCACCTTCTTCATCTTGGTGTCGTAATCATGGTCGTCGATGTTCGGACGCATCTTGATCTCCTTGATCTCCTGCGTCTTCTGCGACTTGCGGGCGAGGTTCGCCTTTTTCTGCGCCTCGTACTTATACTTGCCGACATCGAGGAACTTGGCGACGGGCGGATCGGCGTTGGGCGAGACCTCGACCAGGTCGAGGCCCAGCTCCTGGGCCTGGGCCATCGCTTCGCGCGTGTACATCACGCCAAGATTCTCGCCCTCATGGTCGATCACGCGAACCTTGGGGCTTTGAATCCACTCGTTGAACCGAGGACCGTTCATCGGCGGCGCCTGCATCGGACGGCGCATCATGGGAGGACGTATGGGTATTTCTCCTGTGGCAATTACCCGTTCAATATAGGCGATCGGGCACAAATTTGAAAGGGCGAGACAAACGTCCCGCCCTTGTCGTCACTTCGGCGCTTTTCAGCCGCGCAGATCGGGCGGTGTCGCCTCCTCGCGCAGCATCGCGATGGCCTCGTCCAGCGTCATGATCTCCTGCGCCTGGCTGCCCAGACGGCGGACGGCGACCTTGCCTTCCTCGGCCTCGCGCTTGCCGACGACCAGCAGCACGGGGACCTTGGCGACCGAGTGTTCGCGCACCTTGTAGTTGATCTTCTCGTTGCGCAGATCGGTTTCGACCCGGATGCCCGCCGCCGCCAGCTTGGCCGCCGCCTCTTCCGCATAACCGTCCGCGTCCGACACGATGGTCGCGACCACCGCCTGCACGGGTGCCAGCCAGACCGGGAAGCGGCCCGCATAATGTTCGATCAGGATGCCGATGAACCGCTCATAGGAGCCGAAGATCGCGCGGTGGAGCATGATCGGGCGGTGCCGCTCGCCATCCTCGCCGATATAGGATGCGTCGAGTCGTTCGGGCAGGACCCGGTCCGACTGGATCGTTCCGACCTGCCAGGTGCGGCCGATCGCGTCGGTCAGATGCCATTCCAGCTTGGGCGCATAGAATGCCCCCTCGCCCGGCAGCTCTTCCCAGCCATATTGCTCGGTGGCCAGCCCCGCGCGCACGACAGCGTCGCGCAGCTCGGTCTCGGCCATGTCCCACATCTCTTCGGTGCCGAAGCGCTTCTCGGGGCGCAGTGCCAGCTTGATCGAATAGGTGAAGCCGAAATCCTTGTAGATCCGGTCCGCCAGTTCGCAGAAGGCGCGAACCTCCTCGACGATCTGGTCCTCGCGGCAGAAGATATGCGCGTCATCCTGGGTGAATTGGCGCACGCGCATCAGGCCGTGCAGCGCGCCATGCGGCTCGTTGCGGTGGCAGCAGCCATTTTCATAGAAGCGCAGCGGCAGGTCGCGATAGGACTTGATCCCCTGGCGGAAGATCAGGACGTGCGCCGGACAGTTCATCGGCTTCAGCGCCATCCACTGCGCATCGTCCGAGACCAGCGGGCCTTCGTCCTCGACGTTCGGCACCTCGTCGGGGATCACGAACATGTTTTCGCGATACTTGCCCCAATGGCCCGACTGCTCCCACTGGCGCGCGTCCATCACCTGCGGGGTCTTCACCTCGCGATAGCCGCCCGCATCGATCGCGCGGCGCATATAGGCCTCCAGCTCGCGCCAGATGCGATAGCCCTTGGGATGCCAGAAGACAGAGCCATGCGCTTCCTGCTGGAGGTGGAACAGGTCCATCTCGTTGCCCAGCTTGCGATGGTCGCGCTTGGCGGCTTCCTCCAGCCGCGTCAGATGCTCGGCCAGCTGCTTCTTGTTCAGCCAGCCGGTGCCGTAGATGCGGCTGAGCATCGCGTTCTTCTGGTCGCCGCGCCAATAGGCACCCGATACGCGGGTCAGCTTGAAGGCGTTGGGGTCGAGCTTGCCGGTCGAGGCGAGATGCGGCCCCCGGCACATGTCGAGCCAGGCGTCCTCGCCCTTGCCCGCGCGATAGACGGTCAGTTCCTCGTCATCGGGCAGTTCGGCGGCCCACTGCGCCTTGAAGCTCTCGCCCTGCTGGGTCCAGCGTTCGATCAGCTGTTCGCGGGTCCAGACCTCGCGGATCAGCGGCTCGTCCTTGGCGATGATCTTGCGCATCTCGGCTTCGATCGCGGGCAGGTCTTCCTCGGTGAAGGGGCGATCCTTCGGCGCGAAGTCGTAATAGAAGCCGTCATCGGTGGCGGGGCCGAAGGTGATCTGCGTGCCCGGGAACAGCGCCTGCACCGCCTCGGCCAGCACATGCGCATAGTCGTGGCGGGCGAGTTCGAGCGCGTCGGCCTCGTCCTTCGCCGTCACCAGCGCCAGCGCAGAGTCGCCCTCGAACGGGCGCATGATGTCGCGCAGTTCGCCATCGACGCGCGCGGCGATCGCCGCCTTGGCCAGGCCCGGACCGATCGCGGCGGCGATGTCCGCGGGGGTAGTTCCGGGCGCGACCTCACGGACGGAACCGTCGGGCAGCGTGATACGGAACATCGCGGACATGGATACTCTCTTCGATAGCTATAGGTGATGCACCGGCAGAACCGGGCGCGGGGCTCTATAGGGAAGATTCCCCGTCAGGTATATGGGGTGGCTCAGGCGTGGCCCTGTACCGCTGGCAGAACCCCCATTGCCGGTCGCGCATACCAGTAACCCTGGTGATAGCGCACGCCCAGTTCGTTGAGCGCCGCCGCCTCGGCCGCCGTCTCGATCCCCTCGGCGATCACCAGCGTGTCGAGTTCGGCGCACAGGCCGACCATGGCGCGCACGATGGCGCGGCGGCGGGGATCGGTGTCGATGTCGCGGACCAGTTCCATGTCCAGCTTCACCTCGTCGGGCCGGAATCGGACCAGGCGACCGAGCCCCGAATGGCCCGCGCCGAAATCGTCGATCGCGACCGAAAAGCCGATCTGCTTGTAGGAGTCGATGATGCTCGCAACATGTTCGGGCGATCCCATCTGCTCATTCTCGGTGAACTCGAAGATCAGCCGGTCGACCGGCAGTCCCTGCGCCTGGGCGGTGCGCAGGGTCAGCTGGATACAGGCCATCGGCGAATAGACGGCGTTGGGCAGGAAGTTGATCGACAGGCGTGCGTCGCCAGCCATGATCCCGGCCGCCATTGCGGTCTCGATCGCCTTCACCCGGCACGCCTGGTCGAAGGAATAACGGTTCGCCTCGGTCACCTGCGACAGCACGCTATACGCGCCCTCCCCCTCGGGTCCCCGGATCAGGGCCTCATAGGCGAAGGGGCGGCCGGTCATGGTGTCGACGATCGGCTGGAATGCCATCGTGAACGGGATGTCGAAATCGATACCGTCGCGGCATCCGGTGCAGATCTTGCGCATTTCCATGCCCCCCGGCTAGGCGGAATTGGTTAACACCTTGCTTCACCAAAATTTTTCAAAACAAGGCACCTGCCCGAAAAAAAGGCGGCGGTGGTCCGACCCCACCGCCGCCGCAAGGTTCTGAACCGAAGCGTCAACCTTATTGATCGATGGCATAGGCGGCCATCAACGTGACCTTCATGTCGATGGGCGGAGGTGACAGGTCGATACGAATTGGTGGCGGCGGCGGTGGTGGAGGTGGCGGTGCGGGTGGTGCGGAGGATGCCCTGACCGATGCGCCCTCGGGCATCTCGATGGCGATCTCGCGGTAATTGCTGTCCTGCACCCGCAACAGCCGACCCAGCTTCTGCCCCGATCCCTCGGCAATCAGCTGTGCCTGTGCCCTGGCGCCGGCGAGCGCGGCGCGCATCGCCTTCTGCCGCACGGGTTCCGAATTGCTCAGCCAGTAATTCTGGAGCTGGGGCTGCAGTCCTCCGAGGCGGCCGATCACGCCGACCAGCGTTCCCGCATCGGCGATGCGCGACGTATCGATACGCACCGGCATGGTCGCCACATAGCCCTGGATGGCACAGGCCCCCGTCGACAGCTGGACCTGTCCATAGCCGCTGTTACACTCGCGCGACCGTACCGGCTCGATTCTGAAATCCGAGGTTTGCAGGTCCATCGCACCGCGCAGCACCTGCTCCGCGCCGATCCGAATGGCCCTGGCCTGATCGCGCAGCTTGGCGGTCGCCTCGTCGGACGTTGCCCCCTCGCCGCGCACGACATAGCTGATGGTCGCCCGATCTGGCGGCGCCTGCGCGGTGCCGGTGGCGGAAACGAGAATTTGCGAGGGCGGGTTTGTCTGCGCCGCCGCGGCCGTTGCGGTCAGTGCGACGCACAGGCCAAGCGTCCATGTTTTCATCGTCTTTCTCCCCTCACGCGATCCCGAACGGCACCAGATGATTGTCCTGGGTATGCCCGATGCGCGCCCGCCCGAGATAGGGCACGCCCATCTCGGCGCACCAGCGCTGAATCATATATTCCAGCGTCTCGCCCCATTCGGGCTCGTTGGGCTGGATGTTGCTGACCGCGCCCAGACGGACGCCCGCCACGCCCTTCAGCTGGGTGGCGTTGGCCATGGTGAAGAGCATCCGGTCGACCGCATAGAGATGCTCGGACACCTCCTCGACGATCAGGACATGGTCGGTCAGGTCGGGCAGCCAGGGCGTGCCGATCAGCGCGGACAGGATCGACAGGTTGAATGCCGCCGCCGGACGGCCGTCGAGGCCCGGCTCCAGCCCCTGCCGGTCGCCGCTCGTCAGCCAGCCGAGCGAGCGCGCCACGGTGGCGTCGCCATGCTGGCGGCGGATATCGCTGGCCATCGGTCCATGTACCGGCCGTCCGATCCGCCGGGCATAGAGCGCGGCCAGCACGAAGCCGAGGTCGGAATAGCCGATATAGGTCTTGTGCCCCGCCGCCGCGTTCAGGTTCGGCATAACGCGCGACAATATGCGGTTCGACCCATAGCCGCCGCGCAGGAACCAGATGGCGTCGATGCCGGGATCGTTGGCGAATTCCAGAAAGGCCGAGGCGCGGCGTTCGTCGGACCCGGCGAAATGCCCGTCCTGCTCATAGCATTGCGGGTGGAAGATCAGGTCGACGTCCGGGTACGCGATCGCGGCGAAGGCGCTGACCGGCGCTTCGGCGGCGGGGTTGCCGATGCTGGCGGGGGCGAGGATTCCGATCTTCATTCTGGCGTGTCCCCTTGGCGGCCCGTCCGGCCGGGCATTGCCCTGTGCCGCCAACTCGCCGATAGCGTGGCCCCATGACCAACGGCAATTCCTGTTTTCTGGTGGGCATCGGCGGATCGGGGATGATGCCGCTGGCCATGATCCTGCGTGCGCGTGGGCAGACGGTGGCGGGCTCCGACCGGGGGTTAGACCAGGGGCGCGTTGCGGCCAAGTTCGACGCGCTGCGCGCCGCCGGGATCGCGCTCTATCCGCAGGACGGGTCTGGCGTCGTGTCCGCCGACCAACTCGTCATCGCCTCGGCGGCGGTCGAGGAGACGGTGCCCGACATTATCGCCGCCAACCGGCTGGGCTGCGCCCGTGCCACCCGCGCCCAGATGCTCGCCAGCCTGTTCAACGACAGCCGGCTCCCCATCGGCGTCGCAGGCACCAGCGGCAAGTCGACCGTCACCGGCATGATCGCCTTCATCCTGCACGAAACCGGCCGCGACCCGACCGCGATGAACGGCGCGGTGATGAAGGACTTCGTCTCGCCCGACAGCCCCTTTGCCAGCGCGCTGGTCGGCCACGGCGCGGCGTTCGTCAGCGAGGTGGACGAAAGTGACGGCTCGATCGCGCTCTACAACCCGGCGATCGCGGTGCTGAACAATGTCAGCCTCGACCACAAGTCGCTGGAGGAATTGCGCGACCTGTTCGGCGGCTTCGCGGCCCGGGCGGCCCATGTCGTCGCTAATGCGGGCGATGCCGAGACGGCGGCGCTGCTGGCCGACATCCCCGACCTCACCACCTTCGCGGTCGAGGGCGCGGGCGATCTGGTGGCCGAGGCGCTGAAGCCCGAGCCGTTCGCGATTTCGTTCGACCTGATCACCGGGGGTGCGGGCTATCATGTCCGGCTGTCGGTGCCGGGCCGCCACAATGTCTCCAACGCGCTGGCCGCGATCGGGGCGAGCGTGGCGGCGGGGGTACCCCTGATCGATGCGATCCGCGCGGTCGAGCGGTTCACCGGCCTGAAACGCCGCTTCGAAAAGGTCGGCGAGGCGAACGGCGTGACCGTCATCGACGATTTCGGCCACAACCCCGACAAGATCGCCGCGACGCTCGACACGCTCCATGCCTTTCCCGGTCGCTTGCTGATCCTGTTCCAGCCGCACGGCTATGGCCCGCTGAAGGTCATGCGGACCGAGCTGGTCGACAGCATCGCCACGCGGATGAAGCCGGACGACGTGCTGGTCCTGCCCGACCCGGCCTATTTTGGCGGCACCGTCACGCGCGAGGTGACCAGCGCCGACATCGTCGCCGACCTGCGTACGCGCGGCGTCGACGCCCGCCACATCGCCGATCGTGCCGAGGCGGCGGCGATGCTGGTGGCCGAGGCGCGAGCGGGCGACCGGATCGTGGTGATGGGCGCACGCGACGACACGCTCAGCCTTTTGGCGCAGGACATGGTGGCGCAGCTCGCCGCGACGTAAAGGACGCTTGACGTAAAGCGAGCTTTCCATGTAAAGCCTCCTTCACATCTGAGGGAGGTCTGCCATGCCCATGCCGCCGGAAATGAAGCGCTATACCCGCCGCCTGTTCGTGACGATGACGCTGTACGGCGTTGCGCTGATCGGCGCGAATATGTGGTTTCGCCATTCGCCGCCGACCGGGGCGCTGGCCTATCTCGTCGCCATCCTCCCCGCGCTGCCGATCATGGGGGTGTTCGTCGTCATCGGGCGACTGATGGTGGAGATGCGCGACGAATATATTCGCATGCAGTTCGTGCGGCATTCCCTGATCGCCACCGGCATCACCTTGTCGTTCACCACCGCATGGGGATTTCTGGAAGGCTTTGGATTGGTTGCCCATATGCAGGGCTATTGGGCCGCGACCCTCTGGTTCAGTGGATTGGGGTTCTGCGTGATGGCCAACGGCATACGGGAATATTGGCGGGCAAGAGCGTGAACAACCACCTCCGCACCCTGCGCGCCGAGCGCGGCTGGAGCCAGCAGGACCTGGCCCAGCAGTTGGAGGTCAGCCGGCAGAGCGTCAACGCGATCGAGACCGGACGCTATGATCCCTCGCTCCCCCTCGCCTTCAGGATCGCCGAGCTGTTCGGTTGCGCGATCGAGGACATTTTCGTCAGCCCGTCCAAAGCCTGATTTGGTCAATTCCCATCGCCGTGATAGGATCGACGAACGGCCATAGGAGAGCGCTGACCATGTTCCGTCGCCTGTTTACCGAGCATCCCGAAAGCGTTGGCGAAAGCTATGTCGAGCATTTCGGCGTCGCGGCGCGGTTCGGGGGGATCATGATCCTGGGCGGGCTGGGCGCGATCGTCCATGCGGTGGTGCCGGGATTGTGTACCACGAAGGGCAGCGACACCGTGGCGCGGCTCCATGCCGAGATGGTCGCCAAGCGGCGCAAGAAGCAGGCCGCGCAGACGCAGATGAAGAGCGTGGAATATGTGATCTGAGGGGGGTGCCTATCGCGAGCGGCCCCCTCCGTCAGGGCTGCGCCCTGCCACCTCCCCTGCAAGGGGAGGAATGGGATGAAGCCGGTCTGTTTTGGCCCCGCCCAGCGTGCCCTACCCTCCGTTCAGCCTGAGCGAAGTCGAAGGCCAAGGGATGACCTCTCCACGGGGTTGCTTGGAGATGCCTTAGCGTGGCCTTCGACTTCGCTCAGGCTGAACGGAGGGTGGAATGGGAGCGCGGGAGATTGCGCCACCGGGTTTCCATTCCCTCCCCCGCACCCTAAATCCCGGTCATGACCGACACCCCTCGCCCCAAGCTCGCCCATCACTGGACGCCGGGGAGCGGCCCCGCGATCGTTTTCCTGCCCGGCTATGCCTCGGACATGCAGGGGTCGAAGGCCCTTGCGCTGGAGGCATGGGCCAAGGCGAACGGCCGAGCGTTCCTGCGCTTCGACTATGGCGGCTGCGGCGAGTCGCCGGGCGCGTTCGAGGATCAGGCGCTGGCCGACTGGCGCGACGATGTGGTCGCGATGCTCGACGATGTGGTGAAGGGACCGGCGGTACTGGTCGGGTCGTCCATGGGCGGCTGGCTGATGCTGCTTGCCGCCGCCGCGCGGCCGGATCGGGTCAAGGCGCTGGTCGGCATCGCGCCCGCGCCCGACTTCACCGACTGGGGCTTTTCCGAGGAGGAAAAGATGACGATCCTCCAGGCCGGGCGGCTGGAGCGACCCAACCCGTACGGCCCCGCCCCCACCGTCTATACCCGCCGTTTCTGGTCGTCGGGGGAAGCCAACCGGTTGACCTTTGGCCCGATTGCGTTCGACGGACCGGTACGGCTTCTGCAGGGAATGGCGGACCCGGATGTGCCGTGGCACCGGACCACCCATCTGGCGCAGCTGTTCCGTTCAGCCGATGTGCAGACTGTGTTGATCAAGGATGGCGACCACCGGCTGTCGCGCGAGACCGACATCGCGCTGCTGATCCGGGCCGTCGAGGACGTGTTGCACCGCCTATGATCCTGTTCCCTCTAGCGCTCGCCGCCGCCGTCCAGTCCGCCCCCGCCAGGACGCCGCCCCTGCCCACCGACCCCCGCGAGGCGCGCTATCAGCGCTGCGTATCGCTGGCCGACACCAATCCCGCCGCCGCCAAGGTCGAGGCGGGCAAATGGCGGCTGGCGGGCGGCGACTATTTCGCGCAGCAATGCCTGGGCCTGGCCTTTGCGACCGAGCGGAGCTGGAGCGCCGCCGCCAGCGCCTTCGAACAGGCCGCCCGCGCCGCCGAGACCGCGCATGACGTGCGCGCCGCCAATTACTGGGCGCAGGCGGGCAACGCCTTTCTGGCCGCCGGAGACGCCACCCATGCCCGCGCCGCACTCGACGCCGCGCTGGCGGCGGGCGAGTTGAGCGGCTTTGCGCTGGGCGAGGCGCAGCTCGACCGGGCGCGCGCCTCGGTGGCGGGTGGGCAGATGGCCGCGGCGCGGGTCGACCTCGACGCCGCGCTGACCAACGCGCCCGCCGATCCGCTCGCCTGGCTGCTGTCGGCGACGCTGGCGCGGCGGATGAAGGACCTGCCACGTGCGCAAAAGGACATCGCCCAGGCGCTGGCCCGTTCCGCCGACGATGCCAGCGTCCAGCTGGAGGCGGGCAACATCGCGGCCGTGGCGGGCGACGAAGCGGGCGCGCGCAAGGCGTGGAGCGAGGCCGCCCGCCTTGCCCCGCCCGACAGCCCGATCCGCGCCGAAACCGCCAAGGCCCTCTCGCAATTCCCGTCCCGCTGATCCCTTATCGTACGTAAAGGTCTTGCTTTCCGGTCCGGGATACCATGACTGTCCCATCCGAGCGGCCCCGTTGAACAGGCAGAAAAACCGATGCGTTATCTCCACACCATGATCCGCGTCAGCGACCTGGACGCCAGCATCCGCTTCTTCGAACTGCTGGGCCTCAAGGAGGTCCGGCGGGTGGACAATGAACGCGGCCGCTTCTCGCTGATCTTCCTCGCCGCCCCCGGTGACGAAGGCCGCGCCGAGGTCGAACTGACCCACAATTGGGACCCCGAAATCTATACCGGCGGGCGCAATTTCGGACATCTCGCCTATCGCGTCGATGATATCTACGAGACGTGCCAGCGGCTGATGGACGCTGGCATCACCATCAACCGCCCCCCGCGCGACGGGCATATGGCCTTCGTCAAGACGCCCGACGGCATCTCGATCGAACTGTTGCAGGACGGGGCGCTGCCTGCCGCCGAACCCTGGGCCTCGATGCCCAATGTCGGAAGCTGGTAAGAGGCTTTCCATGGAAATCGTCCGAGTCCCCGTCCTCTCCGACAATTATGCCTGGCTGATCCATGATGCGGGCCGGACCGTCGCGCTCGACCCGGGCGAGGCCACGCCGGTCGCGGCCGCCGCCGCCGCGCGCGGCTGGACGATCGATCAGGTCTGGCTGACCCATTGGCATCCCGACCATGTCGGCGGCGCCGCCGCGCTGAAGGCGCAAGGGGCCAGTGTCGCCGGTCCGGCGGCGGAGGCGGGGAAGATCGACGGGCTCGACACGCTGCTGGCCGAAGGCGACACCATCGCGGTCGGCGATGCGGTAGCGACCATCTGGTCGGTGCCCGGCCATACGGCGGGCCATATCGCCTTTCACCTCGCGGAACGCGCGACGATCTTCACCGGCGACACGCTGTTCGCCATGGGATGCGGCCGGTTGTTCGAGGGGACGGCGGCGCAGATGCACGCCAATATGCGCCGTTTTGCGGGGCTGCCCGGCGACACGCGCGTCTATTGCGGGCACGAATATACCCTGTCCAACGCCCGCTTCGCCGCCGCCGCCGAGCCGGAGAACGAAGCGATCGCCGAGCGGCTGGCCGATGTCGTCGCGATGCGCGAACAGGGCGAGCCGACCATCCCGACGACCATCGCGCTGGAGCGCGCGACCAACCCCTTCCTCCGCTCGGTCGATGCCGAGGAACTGGCGGAACGCCGTGCAGCCAAGGACGCGTTCAAGGGTTGAGCCATTGCTACAGGGGCATTTTGACGGAGACGGAATGATGCGTATCGTGACGTTGTTATCTGTTCTGATCCCCATTGCCGCGGTGGGAGGCTGTACGCTGACCCCGGCGCAAAAGGCGCAGGTCGAGCAGCGCGCCCAGACCGAGCGCGCCGACCTGGACAAGGCCTTGCGCGGCCTGACCCCCGGCGCGCCGACCCAGTGCATCAGCCAGTATCGGACCCAGCAGGTCCGCTCCTATGGCCCGACGCTGGTCTATACCGTGTCGCCGCGCCTGAAATATGTCAGCCCGACGGCGGGCGGGTGCAGCGATGTCGGCGGCTCGGGCAACAACATCTTCGTGACCCGCACCACCACGGGCCAGCTGTGTTCGGGCGACATCGCGCAGACCGTCGACCGCACCTCCGGCTTCTTCACCGGCAGTTGCAGCTTCGGCGAGTTCATCCCCTATCGGAAGCAAGGCTGATGCGCGGCAAGGCTACCATCGCCGCCGCGCTGGGCCTGACCCTGACCCTGTCGGCGGCCAAGCCCGACCCCTTTGCCGGACGCGTCGCGGGTCCACCGGCGCAGTGCGTCGACACCAGTACGACCATGTCGGGGCCGGTGATCGCCGACAAGGACGTGATCGTCATCAATGCGGGGCGCCGCATCTGGCGCGCCAAGGTGCGCGGCCAGTGCGCCGGGATTCAGCCGTTCAACACGCTGATCGTGGAACGCTGGGGCTCACAGCTATGCCGCAACGACCGGTTCCGCGTCGTGCAGCCGGGTTTGTCGATCCCGTCGCAATGGTGTTTCTTCGACGGGTTCGTGCCGTATGATCGAGTAAAGAAATAGGCATTTTCGTTTGGGGCCTGCCCTCCCCCATTCCCTCCCGCTTGCGGGAGCGGCAAGACCAAATATTGTGAATCTATTCCTGCGTTTCGATCCGGGCACGCCCCTCCCGCCTGCGGGAGGGGATGGGGGAGGGCTACGGTGTCTCACCGAGCCCCCACCCCGATCACAGAACGAACCGACTCAAATCCGTATTCCGCGCCACCGCCGACAGTTGCTTGTCGACATAAGCCGCATCGACGGTCAGCGTCGAACCCTGACGGTCCTCCGCCTCGAAGCTGATCTCCTCCAACAGCTTCTCCATCACCGTCTGGAGCCGCCGCGCGCCGATATTCTCGACCTGTCCGTTCACCTCGGCGGCGATCCGTGCGATGGCGGCGATGCCGTCCTCGGTGAAGGAAATCTCGACGCCCTCGGTGCCGATCAGCGCCTTGTACTGCGCGGGCAGCGACGCCTTGGTATCCGAGAGGATCGCGACGAAATCCCCCTCGGTCAGCGCCTTCAGCTCGACCCGGATCGGCAGGCGTCCCTGAAGCTCGGGCAGCAGGTCGGACGGCTTGGCGACGTGGAAGGCGCCGGACGCGATGAACAGGATATGGTCCGTCTTCATCGGGCCGTATTTGGTGGCGACCGTCGTCCCCTCGATCAGCGGCAGCAGGTCGCGCTGCACGCCTTCCCGGCTGACCGAACCACCACGCACGTCCGACACCGCGATCTTGTCGATCTCATCGAGGAAGACGATCCCGTTCGCCTCGGCATCGGCGAGCGCGGCGCGGCTGACCTCATCCTGATCGAGCCGCTTGTCGGCCTCTTCCTCGACCAGTTTGGTCCAGGCGGCCGAGACGGTCAGCTTGCGACGCTTGAGCGGCTGGCCGCCAAACGCCTTGCCCATCATCTCGGACAGGTTGATCATCTGCGGTGCCGCACCGGGAATCTCGAACGGCGCGGCCTGGGCCTGTTCCAGCTCGATCTCGATCTCGGTCTGGTCGAGATGGCCGTCGCGGAAGCGCTGGCGGAAGGCTTCGCGCGTCGCCTGGCTCGAATCCTTGCCGACCAAAGCGTCGAGCAGGCGGTTCATCGCCGCCTCTTCCGCCTTGTCCTTCACCGCGACGCGGCGGCGTTCCTTTTCCAGCCGGATCGCCTCTTCGACCAGATCACGCGCGATCTGCTCGACGTCGCGGCCGACATAGCCGACCTCGGTGAACTTGGTCGCCTCGACCTTGACGAAGGGGGCGTCGGCCAGCTTGGCCAAGCGGCGGCTGATCTCGGTCTTGCCGCAGCCGGTGGGGCCGATCATCAGGATGTTCTTGGGCGTCACCTCGTCGCGCAGGTCCGCGCCCAGACGCTGGCGGCGCCAGCGGTTGCGCATGGCGACGGCGACGGCGCGCTTGGCGTCGGCCTGGCCGATGATGTGCGCGTCGAGCGCGGCGACGATCGCCTTGGGGGTCAGCTGGTCGTTCATGGAAGTCCTGACTTACAGCGCGCCGTCGATGGCTTCGAGCGTGACGCGGTCATTGGTGTAGACACAGACATCGGCGGCGATCGCCATCGCCTTGCGCGCGATCGTCTCGGCATCCTGTTCATAGTCGACGAGCGCCCGGGCGGCGGCCAGCGCGTAATTGCCGCCCGACCCGATCGCGCAGATGCCGTTCTCCGGCTCCAGCACGTCGCCGTTGCCGGTCAGGATCAGCGTCACATCCTTGTCGGCGACGATCATCATCGCCTCCAGGTTGCGCAGGAACTTGTCGGTCCGCCAGTCCTTGGCCAGCTCGACCGCCGCGCGCAGCAGCTGGCCGTTGTGCCGCTCCAGCTTGGCCTCCAGCCGCTCGAACAGGGTGAAGGCATCCGCCGTCGCGCCCGCAAAGCCGCCGATGACCGAGCCGTCGCCCAGCCGCCGGACCTTGCGCGCATTGGGCTTCATGACCGTCTGGCCCATCGAAACCTGACCGTCCCCGGCCACCACCACCCGGCCGCCACGGCGCACCGAGCAAATCGTCGTGCCATGCCAGGTGGGCATGGCGTGTTCATTCCCGCTCATGCGCGGCGATATGGAGGTGGGGGGCTGCGGGTTCAATGGAAGGATGAAGGTCCGCCCACAACCTCCGTTCAGCCTGAGCGAAGTCGAAGGCCACGCCCGAACGGAGCGGCTGGGCAACGGTCCTCCCCGCTCGCGGGGAGGGGGACCGCCGCAAAGCGGTGGTGGAGGGGGCGTTCCGCGAGGAATGTCCTGCGCGGAAGCCCCCCTCCGTCAGGGCTGACGCCCTGCCACCTCCCCGTGCCGGGGAGGATTGAGCGCCCTGCGGTCACCGTCTCAGCATGGCCTTCGGCTTCGGCGCGATGCGCCGAAGTTTATCCCGAGCGGCTGGCTTGCCAGCCAGTCGAAGGACTCAGGCTGAACGGAAGACGGGAATTACTCGCCCAGCTTCTCGATCTTGTCCTTCAACGCCGCGAGTTCGGCCTTTAGCGCAGCCATTTCGGCGTCCTTGCTGGCGGCGGGAGCGGCCGGAGCCGGCGCAGGTGCCACCGCGCCCGGGTTGAACCCCTGCGTCGCGGCCTCGAACATCGCCAGGTTGCGCTTGGCCATGTCGGCGAAGGGCGTGTTCGCGAACGCGCCCTCGACCGCCGACTTGAACTGCTCCTGGTTGCGGCGGAAGCTGTCCATCGACGCCTCCAGATAGCCGGGCACCACCGCCTGCATCGAATCGCCGTACATCGAGATCAGCTGGCGCAGGAAATTGACCGGCAGCATCGTCTCGCCCCGGCTTTCCTCTTCCATGATGATCTGGGTCAGGACATTATGGGTTATGTCCTCGTCGGTCTTGGCGTCGACGACTTTGAAATCCCGGCCCGCGCGGATCATGCCCGCCAGATGGTCGAGCGTGATGTAGGAGGAGGTTTCGGTGTTGTAGAGCCGCCGGTTCGCGTATTTCTTGACGATCACGATGCCGTCCGCCGCCTGCTTCTTCATGGACCCCCGCCTTCTATGATTTTGGTGTAACCTAACGTCATGGATTTCGCATCGCAACATGGTCCGCGCCCGTTGCCGCTGTTCCTGGCGATGTTGCGCAGCGAGGCCGCGGAAAATCCCGAGCTGGTACAGGCCGCGCTGGCGGGACTGCGCCGTTTCCAGGAGGCCAGACGCGAGCGACCGATGCGCGCCCTGCCCGTCCGGCGACGGCGCGGCCGGGTGAAATTGCGCGACGCCGGAGGCGAAGGACGGCCGGTGCTGTTCATCCCTTCGCTGATCAACCCGCCCTCCATCCTCGACATGGCGCGCGACCGCTCGCTGATCCGCTGGTTGCGCGGACGGGGTTTCCATCCCTGGCTCGTCGACTGGGGGACGCCGGGCGTGAAGGACCGCGACATCGACGTCGCGGGCCATGTCGAACGCTTCCTCCTGCCGCTGATCGCGACGTTCCCGCAGCCGCCGGTGCTGGTCGGCTATTGCCTGGGCGGCACGATCGCCATGGCCGCGGCGGCGCGCAGCAAGGTCGCCGGGCTGGCCGCGATCGCCGCACCCTGGCACTTCACCGGCTATGGCGACGAAGCCCGTGCCGCGATGGCGGCGCAATGGGCCGCGATCAAGCCGACCTCCGAAGCGCTGGGCCTCGTCCCCATGGAGGCGTTGCAGGCGGGCTTCTGGCGGCTCGATCCAGGCCGGACCGTCGCCAAATATGCGGCCTTCGCGGAACTCGATCCACGCAGCGCGGCCGCACGCCGCTTCATCCGGCTGGAGGACTGGGCCAACCAGGGCGCCCCCCTGCCCCACGCCTTCGGCCGCGAATTGTTCGAGGAACTGATCGCCCAGGATCGCCCCGGTCAGGGCCGATGGCGCGTCGCCGGGGCGACCGTCACACCCGCGCAATGCGACGCCCCTAGCGTCGAGTTCATCGCCACCGCCGACCGGATCGTCCCCGCCGCCACCGCCATCGGCCTGTCCGACCGGCGAGCGGCGGGTACGGGCCATGTCGGCATGGTCGTCGGCGGCCGTGCGGAGCAACAGCTCTGGCAGCCGCTCGCCGACTGGATCACCGCCCTCCCAACACCTAGATAGATCCTGCATAAGAGGAGCCTTCATGACCGAGATCGTCATTACCGCCGCCAAGCGTACCCCCGTGGGCAGTTTCCTGGGTGCCTTTGCCGCCACGCCCGCGCATGAACTCGGCCGGGTGGCGATCACCGCCGCGCTGGAACAGGCGGGCATCAAGGGCGAAGACGTGTCCGAAGTGATCCTCGGCCAGGTGCTGACCGCCGCGCAGGGGCAGAACCCGGCCCGCCAGGCGTCGATGGCCGCAGGCATCCCGAAGGAAGTGCCCGCTTACGGCGTCAACCAGGTCTGCGGCTCGGGCCTGCGTGCCGTCGCGCTGGGGATGCAGGCGATCGCCAATGGCGATGCGACCATCGTGGTGGCGGGCGGCCAGGAGTCGATGTCGCTCTCGCCCCATGCCCAGACGATGCGCGGCGGCACCAAGATGGGTCCGCTGACCATGGTCGACACCATGGTGCATGACGGCCTGACCGACGCCTTTGCGGGCTATCACATGGGCATCACCGCCGAGAACCTGGCCGAGCAGTATCAGGTGACCCGCGACGAGCAGGACCGGTTCGCCGTCCGCTCGCAGAACCTGGCCGAAAAGGCGCGTGGCGAGGGCCGCTTCAAGGACGAGATCGCGCCCGTCACCATCAAGGGCCGCAAGGGCGAGACGGTCGTCGCCGACGACGAATATATCCGCGCCGGTGCCACGATCGAGAGCGTGTCGGGCGTCCGCCCCGCCTTCAAGAAGGACGGCACGGTCACGGCCGCCAATGCCTCGGGCCTGAACGACGGCGCCGCCGCCATCGTCCTGATGAGCCGTGAGGAGGCCGAGAAGCGGGGTACGCCGATCCTCGCCACGATCAAGAGCTGGGCCTCGGCGGGCGTCGACCCGTCGGTGATGGGCATCGGCCCCGTTCCCGCCACCAAGCGCGCACTGGAAAAGGCGGGCTGGACCATCGGCGACCTCGACCTGATCGAAGCGAATGAAGCGTTCGCGGCGCAGGCCCTGTCGGTCGGCAAGGAACTGGGCCTCGATCCGGAGAAGGTCAACGTCAATGGCGGCGCGATCGCGCTGGGCCACCCGATCGGCGCCAGCGGCGCGCGCGTGCTGACGACCCTGATCTATGAAATGCAGAAGCGTGACGCGAAGAAGGGCCTGGCGACTTTGTGCATCGGCGGCGGCATGGGCATCGCCATGTGTGTTGAGCGCTAAACGTGTGTTGAGCGATAAACACGCCACTTTTCGAAAATTTCGCGGTTAACGGTTAGATTGCAGGGATGTGTCGAAGCTGTCACATCCCTGCAACTATGGTGACGCAATTTTTAGAAAGCGTTGCAACGGCGCTTGTTTTCCGAGCGGAAATTTCTTTCCCTGCGATGAACGGACATGAACGATCCGTCATAATGGGGGTAAAGAATGAATATGCGTACCCTGCTGGGAGCCTCTGCGCTGGCCAGCACTCTGGTCCTGATGCCGGTCGCCGCGTTCGCGCAGACCGCCGCCTCGGGCACCACCGCGACGCAGCCGCAAGAGGATGCCGCGACCGATCCCAACGTCGCCGAACGTAGCGAACAGGCCGCGGGCGACGTCATCGTCACCGGCTCGCGTCTGGCCCGTCCGAACCTGGACTCGCCGACCCCCGTCACGTCGGTCACCGCCGAACTGCTGACCTCGACCGGCAACCTGAACCTGGGTGACTCGCTCAACCAGCTGCCGGCGCTGCGTACGACCTACAGCCAGGCGAACTCGACCCGCTTCATCGGCACCTCGGGCCTGAACCTGCTCGACCTTCGCGGTCTGGGCACCAGCCGTACGCTGGTCGTGGTCAACGGCCGCCGTCACGTGACCGCACAGCCGGGCAGCTTCGTGATCGACACGAACACCATCCCGACCGACCTGCTGGAGCGTGTCGACGTCGTGACCGGGGGCAGCTCGGCCGTGTACGGTTCGGACGCCATGGCGGGCGTCGTCAACTTCGTCCTGAAGCGCAACTTCGAAGGTATTCGCGCCACCGGCCAGAGCGGTATTTCCAAGTACGGTACGCGCGGCTCCTACTTTGGCGCGCTGACGGCCGGTAAGAATTTCGCCGAAGGTCGCGGCAACATCGCCGCGTCGGCCGAATATTCGTTCTCGGACGTGGTCTATTTTACCGACCGCGACGACATCACGGGTGCGTTCTCAGGACGTCGCTGGTTCGCCGCCACGCAGAATACGGGTCCGCAGTTGAACCCCAATGGCGGCGTCATCCGCACGGGAAGCGAGCCGTCAACGGGTGACGGTATTCCGGACACGACTTTCGTCACCAATTATCGCAGCAATTCCATCTCCGAAGGCGGCCTGTTCGGCGCCTCCTGCCCGGTTGCGGCAGCGCCAGGTGAATCCCCCGCCGCGTTCACTGCGCGTCGCTCCGCGGCCTGCACGGGCATCGCCAATGTCGGCAGCCCCAATGCGCTGTCGCAATATGGTCGCACCTTTGTATTCAATCCCGATGGTACGCTGACGCCGAACAACTGCATTACCGATCTGCGTCCGGCGACGGCCAATTGCATCGGCGGCCAGGGTTCGACGCTTCGTTTGAACGGCATGTTGCAACCGCGGATGGAGCGTTACTCGGGCAACATCCTGGCCCATTTCGACGTTTCGGACGCCTTCAAGCCGTTCGTCGAAGCGAAGTATGTCCGCATCAATTCGCTGCAGGAAGGTCAGCCGACCTTTGAAAACAACACCTTCAGCATCAATAATCCGTTCCTGACCAGCCAGGCGCGGGCGCAACTCCAGTCCGTTCTTGCCCCGAACGCGACGACATTCACGGCGCAGCGCTTCAATGTGGACTTTGGCGGGCGCGGCGAAGTTCACAAGCGCGAGACGTTCCGTATCGTCGCTGGTGTCGAGGGCGATTTCGCCGAGGGTTGGCATTATGAGGTTTCGGCCAATTACGGCCGCCTGGACACCTTCTACCAGACGAACGGCAACTATGTTCGTCAGAAGTATGCCAACTCGATCAATGCCGTACGCAATGCCGCCGGTCAGATCGTCTGCGGCATCAACGCTGATGCCTCGACCGCAAATGATGACCCGGCCTGCGTTCCGGTGAACATCTTCGGCCGCCGTCAGATCGATCCGGCTGCACTGAACTATTTCACCGTCACCTCGACGCGCAAGCAGAAGGCGGAGCAGTTCGACCTGCTCGGCTTCGTCAACGGCAAGCTGTTCCGCCTGCCGGGCGGCGACGTCACCTTCTCGCTGGGCGGCGAATATCGTCGCGAGACGGCCTTCTCGAAGTATGACGATCTGACCGCCAGCGGGGCGACGTTCCTGAACGCCATCCCGACCTTCGCGCCGCCGGCCTATGACATCAAGGAAGCATTCGGCGAACTCAGCGTACCGTTGCTGGCCGATCGTCCGTTCTTCCATGAACTGACCCTCACCGGCGCGGCGCGCGTATCGCATTACAATATCGGCCGGGCTGGCACGCCCTGGACCTATAATGTGAATGCGATCTGGGCACCGATCCGTGATATCACGATCCGTGGCGGCTATGCCCGCTCGGTCCGTGCGCCGTCGCTCATCGAACTGTACAATGCCAATTCGCAGACCTTCGCCAACGGTTTGTCGGACCCGTGCAGCCTCAACAACATCAACAACAATCCGAACCGGGCGCGCAATTGCGCGGCGGCGGGTGTGCCCACGACCCAGACGTTCAATGGCACGACCGAGCCATTCACCAACGTCCAGACCTCGGGCGTGTCGGGCTTCAATCGCGGCAATCCGGACCTGAATGCCGAGAAGAGCAACAGCTTCACGATCGGCGCGGTGTTCCAGCCGCAGGCGATCCGCGGCTTCTCGTTCACGGTCGATTACTACAACATCACGATCAAGGACGCGATCTTCTCGCTGTCGGCCCAAACGCTGGTTAATCAGTGCTATGACAATCCCAGCGGTATCAACAACCAGTATTGCGCGGCGGTCTTCCGCAACCCGAACGGCACCTTTGCCGGACAGCAGGGCGTGATCCATGGCGGTAGCACGGTGACCTTCCCGGTCACGGGTCCTGGTTTCTTCTCGCAGGGCTTCAACTTTGCGAAGTTCGAAGCGTCGGGCATCGACTTCGACATGTCCTATCGCACTAAGATCAGCGATACCGGCACCCTCAGCCTGCGCCTTCTGGCCAGCTATGTGGCGCAGAACAACGCATATACCGACGTGGCCGATCCGAACTTCCGCGATCGCTACAAGAGCGAACTGGGCTATGCCGCATGGCGTGGTCAGTTCGTCGGCAATCTGAACTTCGAAACCTTCGATCTTCAATATCGCCTGCGTTACGAAGGCAAGTCGACGATCGCGGCCGAGTATGAGACGCAGAACAGCTATGACGGCCGTCCGGCGCGTAATCCGGATGCCTTCCCGATGGTCTACTATCCGGAGGCCTTCTACCATTCGGTCCAGGTCGGCTTCAACGCCACCGATCGGTTCCGCTTCTATGTCGGTGTCGACAACCTGACCGACTTCAAGCCGCCCTACGATCTGATCGGTACGGCGTCGGGCGATCCGTACGACAATATCGGCCGGTTCTTCTATGCCGGGTTCAAGGCCAACTTCTGATCCCAGCGGATCGAAGTTGATCGGGGCCTTCCTTCGGGAAGGCCCCTTTTTTATGCCCGCGCGAAACGCTGGGCGAGGCCGGTCAGCAGCTCATATTGCGATACGCCCGACGCGGCGGAGGCGGTGGCCAGGTCGTAATCCATGGCCAGCCAGTCGCCCTCGGCCACGTCTGGACGGGCGGTCACGTCGACCGCCAGCAGGTCCATCGATACGCGGCCGAGGACCGGCAGGCTCTCGCCATCCGCCACCGCCGCGCCCAGCCCGGAGAGCGCGCGGCGATAGCCGTCGGCATAGCCCAGGTTCAGGATCGCGACCTCGGTATCGGCGGGCGCGGCCCAGGTGGCGTTGTAGCCGACCGTCTCGCCCGCAGGCACAAGACGGCGCTGGAGGATCTGCGCTTCGGGCCACGCGACCTGGCGGAGATGCCCCGCCATGTCGGGGCGCGGCAGGCCACCGTACAGCGCCAGTCCCGGCCGGGTCAGGTCGAAATGATACTCCGCGCCCAGCCCGATCCCGGCCGAATTGGCGAGGCTCATGCGTCGCGCGCCGGTGCGCCCCTTCAGGCTGGCAAAGGCCTCGCGCTGGTGCCCGTTCATCGGCACATCCTCATCGGCGCAGGCGAGATGGCTGATAAGCGTCTCGATCGTCAGGCCCTCGAGCAGGCCATCCCGCACCGCCTGTACCGACACGCCCAGCCGGTTCATGCCGGTATCGACCATCACGTCACACACGCCGCCGCCGCTGTCGCGCCAGCGCGCGATCTGTTGGGGGGTGCTGAGCACCGGGCGGGCGAAGCCGGCCCTGGCGGCGGGCAGGTCCTCGGCGCGCAGGCCATGCAGGACCGACAGCGTAAGGCCCAGCGGGGCCAAGCCTTGCGCCTCGGCCCAGTTGGCGACGAAGAAATCACGACACCCGGCCTTGGCCAGCGTTTCGGCGACCAGCCTCGCGCCCAGGCCATAGCCGTTCGCCTTGACCGCCGCGCCGCACGCCGCCGCCCCGCTCAACCGGTCCAGCGCCTGCCAGTTGGAAACAAGCGCATCGCGGTCGACACGCAGGCGGAGGGGAGCGGGTATTTCCATCACCCTGCGGGCTTTAGGCCGCATTGGTCAGGGGGAAAAGGCGCGATGGACGTAAACCGCCCTCCGTTCAGCCTGAGCGAAGTCGAAGGCCACGTTCCGCCTTCTCCGCACGCCATTGGCGAAGGGATCCCCTTAGAGTCGAAAACGATCAACTCTGCTCACCCCTCCCCTGAAGGGGAGGGGCTAAAACCGTGCAATGCTGATCGCTTTCAACTCTAGCCTTTGCTCAGGCTGAACCGAGTTGGGAGTCGAATTCAGCGCAAGGTGCGGATGATTCCGGAAAAATCCACCGGCGGCAGCCCCTCGCCGACGAATGCCGTGTAAAGCTCGGCCGCCCGTTCGCCCATCGGGGTGGCGGCGCCCGCATCCTGCGCCGCCTGCATCGCCAGCTTCAGGTCCTTCAGCATCAGTGCCGCGGCGAAACCGCCCTGATAATCGTGATCGGCGGGCGTCTCCGGTCCGACACCGGGAACGGGGCAATATTTGGTCATCGACCAGCTCTGCCCCGACGAGACCGAGGCGATGTCGTAGAAGGTCTGCGCCTCCAGCCCCAGCTTCTCGGCCAGTACGAACGCCTCGCAGGTCGCGATCATCGTCGCACCGAGCAGCATGTTGTTGCAGATCTTCGCCGCCTGCCCTGCGCCGTTGCCGCCCGCATGGATCACCGCCTGTCCCATGGCGGACAGGAAGGGCTCGGCGCGCCGGAAAGCCTGTTCGGACCCGCCGACCATGAAGGTCAGCGTGCCGGCCTTGGCCGCCGCGATCCCGCCGGAAACGGGCGCATCGACCGCCATCATGCCCTTGGCCAGCGCAGCCTCCGCCACCCGGCGCGCGGTGGCGACGTCGATGGTCGAGCAGTCGATCAGGATCGCGGAGGGCGGTGCGGCGGCAAAGACGGCGTCGGCATAGACGCGCTCGACATGGGTTCCGGCGGGCAGCATGGTCACGACCGCCTCGACACCCTCCATCGCCGCGACGGCGCCGTCGACCGGCAGGCACCCGGCCGCCTTGGCCGCCGCAAGCGCGTCCGCCGACAGGTCGAAGGCGCGGACGTCATGCCCCGCCTTTGCGAGGTTGGCAGCCATCCCGCCGCCCATATTGCCCAGGCCGATAAAGGCGATCCGCGCCATGATGCTCTCTCCTTTGTTCTTCTTTTTCTTTTAAGCCCCTCCCGCAGGCGGGAGGGGTTTGGGGAGGGCATGGGGTCTCACCGAGCGTCTCGCTTGCGGCCCTGCCCTCCCCCATCCCCTCCCGCTTGCGGGAGGGGCGTGAGACTCAGTTGCCGGTCCAGTTGGGGCTTCGCTTTTCCACGAACGCGGCCATGCCTTCCTTCTGGTCGGCCGAACCGAACAGGCCGTGGAACAGCCGCCGCTCGAACTGCACGCCCTGCGCCAGCCCCATGTCGAAGGCGGCGTTGACCATTTCCTTGTTCGCACGCGCCGCGATCGGGGCGAGCCCCGCGATGGTCGCGGCGGTCTTCATCGCCTCCTCGACCAGATCGGCGGCGGGGACGATGCGTGCGACGAGGCCTGCGCGCTCCGCTTCCTCGGCATCCATCATCCGGCCGGTCAGGCACATCTCCATCGCCTTGGCCTTGCCGACCGCGTGCGCCAGCCGCTGCGAGCCGCCCATGCCCGGCGTCACGCCCAGCTTGATCTCGGGCTGGCCGAATTTGGCGGTGTCGGCGGCGAGGATGAAGTCGCACATCATCGCCAGTTCGCACCCGCCGCCCAGCGCATAGCCCGCGACCGCCGCGATGATCGGCTTGCGGGTGCGGGTGAACTCGTCCCAGCCGGTGAAATGGTTTCGCCCGTACATGGCGGCGAAGTCCATCTCCTGCATTTCCTTGATGTCGGCCCCCGCGGCGAATGCCTTCGCGGAGCCGGTGATGACGGCGCAACGCTGTTCGGGATCGGCGTCATAGGCGCGCATCACGTCGAGCAGCTCGGCCAACAGCTCGGCATTCAGCGCGTTCAGCGCCTGCGGCCGGTTCAGCGTCACCAGCGTCACCGCCTCGCGGCGCTCGACGATCAGGGTGTTATAGTCGGTCATGCGAGCGTCCTTCTCAGCGGTCGTCGGGAGTCCAGGCCTGCCCGTCGGGCATGGCTGCGAAGATATGGTCGATCATCGTATCGGTCACGCCCTCGGGCGTGGCGGGGTCCCAGCGCGGCGCATTGTCCTTGTCGACGATCAGCGCGCGGACGCCCTCGACGAAATCGGGGCGCTGCACCACGCGGGAGGCGACGCCGTACTCGCGGCGCATCTCGTCGGCAAAGTCGGTGGTCAGCCTGCCCTCACGCAGCAGGCGGAGCGACACCTTGCAGGCTTGCGGCGACTTGGTGCGCAGCACGGCGAGTTGCTGCGTCGCCCATTCACCGTCGTCCGCCTCCAGCGCGGCGATGATCTCCTCCAGCGTGTCGGCCGCGAACAGCCGGTCGATCTCGCCAGCATGGGCCATGATCTTCGCGCTCGGCGCGGGTGTCGACAGCCGGTCGAGCGTCGCGGCGATCTCCTGCGGCGCCGACGTAATCGCGGCCTTAGCCTCCTCCAGCGCGGCGGCGGGCAGGTAATGCGTTGCCAGGCCCAGCGCATGCGCCTCCGCCCCGTCGAGCCGGTGACCGGTCAGCGCGAGGAACTCGCCCATCCGCCCCGGCAGGCGCGAGAGATACCAGCCGCCGCCGACATCGGGGAACAGGCCGATCCCCGTCTCGGGCATGGCGAAGCGGGTATTCTCGGTCGCGACGCGGAAGCGGGCGGGCGCGGAAATGCCGACGCCGCCGCCCATGGTGATGCCGTCCATGAAGGCGACAATGGGCTTGGCATAGGTGAACAGCCGGTGGTTCATCCGATATTCGGCGTGGAAGAAACCCCGCGCGGCCTCGCCGTCACCCGCCCCGCTTTCCGCCAGCAGGCGGATATCGCCGCCCGCGCAGAAACCGCGCCCCTCGGCATGGTCGATGATGATCGCCTCGACGCCCAGATCGCCGCGCCAGTCCTCCAGCGCGGCCAGCACGCCCTCGCACATCGCCTGAGTCAGGGCATGGATCGCCTTAGGCCGGTTGAGCCGGAGACGGCCCACCGGGCCTTCGCGGGTGACGATCAGGTCTTGGATCATGCCTCTACCTTATTCTCTTCTTCCACCCCGGCGAAGGCCGAGGCCCAGATGCCGCGCATCAGGTGGCGCGCCATCGGCCAGTCTGCAACTGGACCCCGGCCTTCGCCGGGGTGGTTGCGTTTGGGGAACGTCAGTCCTTCAGCAAATCCCGCCCGACGATCATCCGCATCACCTGGTTGGTGCCCTCCAGGATCGAATGCACCCGCAGGTCGCGCCAGAAGCGCTCGATCGGATAGTCCATCAGATAGCCATAGCCGCCATGCAGCTGTAGCGCGCGGTCGACCACCGACGATCCGGTATCGGTCGCCAGCCGCTTGGCCATGGCGGCGAAGCGGGTCTTGTCTGGGGCGTTATCGGTCACCTTGGCGGCAGCGAGGTAGAGCAGCGCGCGGGCCGCCTCCAGCTCGGTCGCCATGTCGGCGAGGGTGAACTGGGTATTCTGGAACTCGGCGATCGCCTTGCCGAACTGGCGACGATCCTTCACATAAGCCACCGACTCGTCCAGGCAGCGCTGCGCCCCGCCCAGCGAACAGGCGCCGATGTTCAGCCGCCCGCCGTCCAGCCCCATCATCGCGATGCGGAACCCCTCGCCCTCCGCGCCCAGCCGGTTGGCGACCGGCACGCGGACATTGTCGAACATCACCTGCCGCGTCGGCTGCGAATGCCAGCCCAGCTTGCGCTCATTCGCGCCGAAGGAAACGCCGGGCATGTCCTTGTCGATCACCAGGCAGGAAATGCCCTTGGGGCCGTCCTCGCCGGTGCGGGCCATGGTGACATAGACCTCATTCTCGCCGCCGCCCGAAATGAACTGCTTGGAGCCGGAAACGACATAATGGTCGCCGTCGCGCACCGCACGGGTCTTGAGCGCGGCGGCGTCGGAACCCGAGCCCGGCTCGGTCAGGCAATAGCTGGCCATGCGATCCATGGTGACGAGGTCGGGCAGGTAACGGCCCTTCACATCCGCATCGCCGAACCGGTCGATCATCCACGACGCCATGTTGTGGATCGAGATGAAGGCCGAGGTCGAAGGACAGCCATAGGCCATCGCCTCCATGATGAGCGCCGCCTCCAGCCGCCCGAGCGCGATGCCGCCCGATTCCTCGGAGACGTAGATGGCGGCGAAGCCCAGCTCGGCGGCTTCCCTGATCGTGTCGCGGGGGAAGATGTGCTTCTCGTCCCACTCGGCCGCGAACGGCGTGATGCGGTCGGCGGTGAAGCGGCGCGCCAGTTCCTGGATTTCGCGCTGTTCGTCGGTGAGGTCGAATTGGGTCATCGAAATCTCTCGCTTCTTTAAGCCCCTCCCGCAGGCGGGAGGGGTTTGGGGAGGGCAGGGAGTCTCACCGAGACCATCGCTCGTGGCCTGCCCTCCCCCATCCCCTCCCGCCTGCGGGAGGGGCGTGCCTAGGTTCAGGCCATAGTCGGGATCACGAACGTATTGCTTCCATCGGGCGAGCCATCGGGCCAGCGCTGGGTCACCGTCTTCACCTTGGTCCAGAAGCGGACGCCCTCCATGCCGTGCTGGTTCACATCGCCGAACGCCGAGCGCTTCCAGCCGCCGAAGCTGTGATACGCCACCGGCACCGGGATCGGCACGTTGATCCCAACCATGCCCACCTCGACCCGCGCAGCGAACTCGCGCGCGGCGTGGCCGTTGCGGGTGAAGATGGCGACGCCGTTGCCATATTGATGCTCGCTGGGCAGGCGCACCGCCGTCTCGAAATCGGGGGCGCGAACGATCTGGAGGACGGGGCCGAAGATTTCCTCCTTGTAGCTCTGCATCTGGGGCGTCACCCGGTCGAACAGCGACGGGCCGAGGAAGAAACCTTGCTCATAGCCCTGCAACTGGAAGCCGCGCCCGTCGACGACCAGTTCCGCGCCTTCGTCGACGCCGGTCTGAATCCAGTCTTCCACGCGGCGTTTGTGCGCGGCGTTCACGACCGGGCCGTAATGCGCCTGCGCATCGGTCGAGACGCCGACCCGCAAAGCGTCGATCGCCGGGATCAGCTTCTCCCGCAGCGCATCGGCCGTCTTGTCGCCGACCGGCACCACCACGGGCAGCGCCATGCAGCGCTCGCCCGCCGAGCCGAAGGCCGCGCCCGACAGGTCGGCGACCACCTGGTCCAGATCGGCGTCGGGCATGACGATGCCGTGGTTCTTGGCACCGCCCATCGCCTGGACGCGCTTGCCCGCCTCCACGCCGCGCCGATAGACGTAATGCGCGATATCGGACGAACCGACGAAGCTGACCGCGCTGATCGCCGGGTGGTCGAGGATGGCGTCGACCATTGCCTTGTCGCCGTGCACCACCTGCAGGATGCCCTCGGGGGCGCCCGCCTCCAGCATCAGTTCGGCCAAGCGCACCGGGACGGAAGGGTCGCGTTCGGACGGCTTCAGGATGAAGGCGTTGCCGCAGGCGATGGCGACGCCGAACATCCACATCGGGATCATCGCCGGGAAGTTGAACGGCGTGATCCCCGCACCGATGCCCAGCGGCATACGCATCGAATAAACGTCGATGCCCGGCCCCGCGCCCTGGGTATACTCCCCCTTCAGCGCATGCGGGATGCCGCAGGCGAATTCGATCACTTCCAGCCCGCGCTGGATATCGCCCTTGGCGTCGGCGATCACCTTGCCATGTTCGGAGGAGAGCAGATGCGCGAGCGCGTCCATATTCTGCTCGACCAGTTCCTTGAACCGGAACATCACGCGCGCCCGGCGCTGCGGATTGGTCGCGGCCCAGCCGGGTTGTGCGGCTTGCGCGGCGGCGATGGCGCGTTCCAGCAGCGCGGCATCGCCCAGCATCACACGGGCCTGAACCTGGCCACTATTCGGGTCGAAGACGTCGCCCTGGCGGGTCGAGGCAGCGTCGGTCGCGGTCTGTCCGCCAGCAACCATATGGTCGATCACGCGCATAAACTCTCCTGTTTCGGGTCTGGTGCCCGACTCTCTGGCTTGTAATTATATTGCTCGTGCGTGAAATCCAAGTCGGGTCGACCAAAAAGGCGGCGAGGCCGTTTCCGCGTGCGTCAGGCCGTCGGACGGAGCCGCCATGCCGCCCCCGCCGCGATCAGCGCGCCTGCCACCGCCGCCGCCAGCGCGGTCAACCCCCAGAGCGGAAAGGCCAGCGCCCCCAGCCCCGCACCGACCAGAAATCCGCTCCAGAGCAGCAGATAGGGCAGCCAGCCCCAACGCGCGCGCCCCGCGACGCTGTGCGCCAGATGCTGTCCGATCTTGACCAATGTGCCGGTCATATAGGTGACGCCGATGCTCACCTCGCCATCGCGCTCAAAGGTGGCGTTGGTCGCACCCATCACCAGCGCCATGGCGGGGGCCGCCCGGCCGCCCAGCACCACGACGCCCCCCAACAGCAGGGCGACCAGCACCAGCACCGCGACCTGCCCGACCCGCGGCAATGCCAGCCGGACCAGCGTGCCGACCAGCACGCCCGCGACGAACAGCGCCAGCAGCATCGCCAATATCGCGACCCCGCCCGACATAGGACCCTGCGGCGCGATCAGCCGGACTGCCAGCATCGTGCCATTGCCGCTCATGAAGGAGACGAAATAGCCGCCAAGCTGCTGAAATCCGATCGCATCGACATAACCGGCCAACAGGGCCAGCCAGATGGCCAGCGGCCAGGATCGGCGATCGGATCGGATCATGGCGGGCAGCTATATCGCGGCGGATGCGGCGCGACCAAAGGATATTGCGGTGCGTGAAGGGATCGGATCGCGGACAGGCGCGTTGGCGCGGTTCCGAATTGGGGGAGTTGGCATAGCGGGCGCGCTCGTGGAGATCTGGTTGACCGTGTCGTCGCTGTCTTCGCTTGTCATCATCATGATCGCGCTGGGTCACAGCGACATGCGTCGCGAAAAGCGCCTGCGCCCCCGGACGATTCCACGTCGTCGCGCGCGTCACACCCTTCCCTGACGCACGCGACGCCACTCGATCAGAACATGTGAAGCAGCCGGTCGAGCAGGCCGGGCTTGCGCGTACGCATCGCCAGATAGCGCGCACGATCCTCTGCCGCACGACGATAGAGCGCATCCAGACGCTGCTCTCGCGGCATGTCGGAAATCCGTGGCGGCGGCATGTGACTGGCCATTTTACACCCTCCCTTATGTCGAGCCGTTGGATTTCAACGACGAACCGTGACTTTTGTTCCGGACAGGTGACAGGGCGGTCATATCGGCAAGCCTCCCCCCAAGATATTGGAATCGGGTCGTTCGGGCAATTTTCGCAGGTTTTCGAACCGTCCGGCGGCGTGCAATCATGAACGTCTCGTAAGGAACCCGTAAGGGGTGCGTCAGGGATTTGCCCCTATCGGCCGGGCTAATATCCGCCTTCTTGCGCCGAAAGACACCGATGCACGTCAATCCCGCCGACGCAACGCTACCCGAAACCCGCCGCCTGTCCTCCGCACAGCAATGGCGCTGGGTCGGCATCGCCGCCGCCGTGCTGATCGGGGCGCTGGTCCTGTTCACGGTCATCGGCAAGCTGACGCACAAGGAGGAAACGCCCCCCGCCCCGCCGCCGCCGGGCACGCTGCGCCTGTCGAAGGACCAGCTGGCCGCGATGCCGACGATGCGCGTCGGACTGGGCGCGTCGGGCGACCAGACGATGGCGACCGGCGCGATCACCGTCGATGCGACCCGCTCGACCCCGGTGCTGATGCCCTATGCGGGGCAGGTGGTGCGCGTGCTGGCTGATGCGGGCCAGACGGTTCGCCAGGGCCAGCCGCTGCTCCTCATCAAGACCAGCGATTTCGTCGATGCCCGCTCGGGCCTCTTCTCGGCCCGCGCCGCCTACCAGAACGCGCAGGCGCAGCTGGTCGCCGCGCAGCGCAACGCCGACCGCCAGCAGCAAATCTATGAAACCGCCGGTGGCGCGCTGAAGGATTATCAGCAGGCCAAGGCCGACCTCGCCGCCGCACAGGCGACCGCGCGCACCGCCGCCGCCTCGCTGGGCGCGGCGCGCGACAAGCTGGCGATCCTGGGCAAGTCGCAGGGCGAGATCAACCGGCTGGAGAATGTCGGCGAAGTCTCCGGCATCCACGACATCACCACGCTGCACGCGCCGATCAGCGGCGTCGTCGCCTCGCGCGATGTCGCGCCGGGGCAATATGTCTCGCAGGGCGGCGACAAGCCGGTGATGACCATCACCGATCCGTCGCGCGTATGGCTGGTCGCGCAGGTGGCCGAGAGCGATGCCGAGAATGTCCGCGTCGGCGATCCGGTCGAGGTGACGACCCCCGCGCTGCCGGGCCGCGTCTTCCACGCGACGATCGACCTGGTCGGCGCCGCACTCGACCCGCAGACGCACCGCCTGCCGGTCCGCGCCTCGATCCCCAATCCCGACAAGGCGCTCAAGCCCCAGATGTTCGCCAGCTTCGCGATCAAGCATCTGAACGCGGGCGAAGCGATCCGCGTCCCCGCCGCCGCCGTCATCCATGAAGGCGACACCGCGCGCGTCTGGATCATGCGGCCCGACGGCCTGCTGGTCGCGCGCGACGTGACGACGGGCGATTCCGCCAATGGCCTGGTCACCATCACCCAGGGCCTGAAGCCGGGCGAGAAGATCGTCACCTCGGGTGCGCTGTTCGTGAACGAAGCGGGGATCGGCGAATAATGAACCGCATCGTCGACTTTGCGCTGCGTCAGCGACTGCTGATCGTCGGCCTGTTCTTCGCGATGATCGTCGCTGGCGTCATCGGCTTCATCAACCTCAACATCGAAGCCTATCCCGATCCCGTCCCCCCGATGGTCGAGGTCATCACCCAGACGCAAGGGTTGTCGGCCGAGGAGATGGAGCGCAACGTCACCATCCCGATCGAGGTCCAGATGGCGGGCATCCCGCACCTGACCGCGATCCGCGCGATCAGCCTGTTCGGTCTGTCCGACATCAAGATTCAGTTCACCTACGATTACACCAACGAGCAAGCGCGCCAGCAGGTCATCAACCGCCTGTCGCAGCTGCCGCCGCTGGCCGGTGGCGCACAGCCGACGCTGTCGCCGACCTCGCCGGTGGGGGAAATCTATCGTTACCGCATCGCCGCGCCCAAGGGCTATTCGGTGATGGACCTCAAGACGCTGCAGGACTGGGTGCTGCAACGCCGGTTCAAGCGGATTCCGGGCGTCATCGACGTGACCGGCTGGGGCGGCAAGCTGCGCGCCTATGACGTGGTGATCGACCAGAACCGGCTGAATGCGCACGGCGTGACCGTCGCACAGGTGCTGGCGGCGCTGTCCAAGAGCGACGGCAATGTCGGCGGCCAGACGATCAACTTCGGCGAACAGGCCGCGATCGTGCGCGGCATCGGCCTAATCCAGTCGCCCGACGCGATCCAGAACGTTCTGGTCGGCCAGGCGGGCGGCGCGCCCGTGCTCATCAAGGACGTGGCGACCGTCAAGGTCGGCAACGCGCCGCGCATGGGCATCGCCGGGTATAACAATGACGACGACATCGTGCAGGGCATCGTCCTGATGCAGCGCGGCGCCCAGTCGATGCCGACGATCAAGGCCGTCCAGGCCGAGGTCGCCAACATCAACGACAGCGGCGTGCTGCCCCCCGGCGTGCATCTGGAGCGGATCTACGACCGTTCCGACCTCATCAACCTGACCATCCATACCGTCATGGAAAACATGGTGGTGGGCATCCTGCTGATCTTCGCGTTGCAGTGGCTGTTCCTCGGCAATTTGCGCTCGGCGATCATCGTGGCGGCCACCATTCCCTTCGCCCTGGCCTTCGCGATCCTGATCCTGGTGTTGCAGGGGGAGAGTGCGAACCTGCTGTCGGTGGGTGCGCTCGACTTCGGCCTGGTCGTCGATGCCTGCGTCATCATGGTGGAGAATATCTTCCGCCATATGGTCGAACGCTCCGCCGCCGTCGAAAATGGCCAGGGCCGCTACACCATGGCCAGCCGCTTCGGCGCGGTGCTGGGCGCATCCTCGGAGGTGAGCCGCGGCATCTTCTTCGCCGCCGCGATCATCATCGCCAGCTTCCTGCCGCTGTTCACCCTGACCGGGGTCGAAGGCCACATCTTCGGCCCGATGGCCAAGACCTATGCCTATGCGATCAGCGGCGGCCTGCTGGCGACCTTTACCGTCGCGCCGGTGCTCTCGACGCTGCTGCTGCCGGACAAGCTGGCCGAGACCGAGACCTTCATCGTCGGCAAGCTGCGCCGCGTCTACGAACCCGCCGCGTCCTTCGCGCTGCGCAACAAGGTCGTGACGATCGGCGGCGCGGCCCTGATGATGGTCCTGGCGGTCGTCGGCGTGCGCTCGCTGGGTATCGAGTTCCTGCCGCACCTCGAAGAAGGCAATATGTACATCCGCGCCACCCTCCCCTCCTCGATCAGTCTCGAGGCGGGCGAGAAGGTGACCAATGAGGTGCGCAAGATCATCGCCTCCTACCCGGAGACCACGGCGGTCCTGTCCGCCCATGGCCGCCCGGATGACGGCACCGATGCGACCGGCTTCTTCAACGTCGAGTTCTTCGTGCCGCTCAAGCCCTTCGACACCTGGCCGTCGGGCATGACCAAGGAGAAGCTGATCGACGAATTGTCGACCAGGCTCGCCAAGAAATATCCGGGCGTCGACTTCTCCTTCTCGCAGATCATCGAGGATAATGTCGAGGAAGCCGCCTCGGGCGTGAAGGGCGCCAATTCGATCAAGCTGTTCGGCCCCGATCTGGTCACGCTGGAGAAGCTGGCCAACCAGATCAAGGCGCAGATGGCCAAGGTGAAGGGCATTGAGGATCTCGGCGTGTTCGAGATTCTGGGCCAGCCGACCGTGCGGATCGACGTCGACCGCGCCAAGGCCGCCCGTTACGGCCTGACGCCCGACGACATCAACCAGACGGTGGCCGCCGCCATCGGTGGCCAGTCCTCGGCCGACCTGTACGAACCCGGCACCGACCGCCACTTCCCGATCATCGTGCGGTTGCAGCCGACCCAGCGCGACTCGCTGGAATCGGTGCGCAACATCACGATCGGCGCGCCGTCGCCCGACGGCAACGGGACCATACAGGTCCCGCTGTCCGAGGTGGCGAACGTCAAGCTGACCAGCGGTGCGTCGTTCATCTATCGCGAGCATCAGGAGCGTTACGTCCCGATCAAATTCTCGGTGCGTGGCCGCGACCTGGGCGGTGCGGTCGAGGAGGCACGCGCGCGGATCAATCAGAATGTCCACCTGCCGCCGGGCTATCATCTGGAATGGGCGGGCGAGCTGGACAATCTGAAGAACGCGATCGCCCGGCTGGAGATCGTGGTGCCGATCAGCCTCGTCCTCATCCTGCTGCTGCTCTATGCAAACTTCGGCTCGATGCGGGACAGCCTGCTCGCCTTCTCCGCGATCCCGATGGCGATCGTGGGCGGTGTGCTGGCGCTGGCGCTGACCGGCACGGCGTTCAGCATCTCGGCGGCGATCGGCTTCGTGGCCTTGTTCGGCATTGCGGTGATGGACGGGATCCTGGTCGTCACCACCTTCAACAACGCCATCGACGAAGGCGCGCCGCGCGAGAATGCGCTGGCCACCACCGTCAAGAACAGCCTGCGCCCCGTCGTCATGACCTGTCTGGTCGCCGCCATCGGCCTGCTGCCCGCCGCGCTCTCGCACGGAATCGGCAGCCAGGTGCAGAAGCCGCTCGCGCTGGTCGTGGTCGGCGGCATGACACTGGCCCCGGTGCTGATCCTGCTGGTTCTGCCGGTGCTGATCAGCCGCTATTCGACGCGCCTGCCGCTGTCGCAGCGCAAGCAGAAAACCGACCACTTCCACGACGACCAGCCCGAGACGGGAGCCACGGCATGAAGCGTTTCCTGACCCTGCCGCTGCTGGCGTGCGTCTCGGCCAGCATCTCCGGCTGCGCGGTCGGCCCGCACGATCTGGACGCGCATGCCAGCCTGCCGCCCATGGCCCCTGCGCCGGTGATCGCACCCGCGACCGGCCCGGCGCAGACGGTGTCGGCGACCGTCGCGCCCGAATGGTGGCACGCCTTCGGCAATGCCCAGCTCGACGCGCTGGTCGCCGAGGCGCTGGCCCACAATAACGACGTGGGCGTCGCCGAAGCCTCGCTGCGGCAGGCACGCGAGCAGGCACGGGCGACGCGTGGCTCGCTGCTGTTTCCGCAGGGCGGGCTGAACTACAATGTCCAGCGGACCCGCGTATCCAACGCGCTGTCCCCGGCGGTCGCCGACCAGAACCAGCAGCTCTACACGCTGCACACCGCGCAGGTCAGCGTGTCCTATGACGTCGACGCGTTCGGCGGGAACCGGGCGCAGGTCCGCTCCGCCGTCGCGCGGGCCGAGGTCGAGCGGCATCAGCTCGACGCGGCACGGATGACAGTGGCGGCGAACCTCGTCACCGCGCTGATCGAGCGGGCGAGCCTGGCCGAACAGGTCGCCGCCGCGCAGACCGCCGTGAAGGTCAACCGCGACATCCTGTCCGCGCTCCAACAGCGCCAGCGACTGGGCGCGGTGGGGGCCTCCGACGTGGCGACCCAGCAGGCCGCGCTCGCCACCGCCGAGGGCGCCCTGCCCGCGCTGGTCCGTGCCGAGGCCGCGCAGCGGACCGTCATCGCCACGCTGATCGGCCGTTCGGCAGGCTCCGCGCTGCCGCCGCTGCCCGAGCTGTCACAGCTGACCCTGCCCACCGAACTGCCCGCCATCGTCCCGTCCGAGCTGGTCCATCGCCGCCCCGACGTGTTGGCCGCCGCAGCCCAGTTGCAGGGTGCCGGAGCCGATGTCGGCGCCGCCATCGCCGCACGCCTGCCCAGTATCCAGCTTTCCGCCAATGCCGGTGGCTCGGCGCAGAATTTCGGCGACATGTTCAAGAGTGGCAACCCCTTCTGGGCGCTGCTCGGCGGGATCACCCAGCCGATCTTCCACGCCAATGCGCTGCGTCACCAGCAAAAGGCGGCGGAAGCAGCGCTGGACGGGGCCAAGGCGCAATATCGCCAGGCCGTCCTTCAGGCGTTCGGCAATGTCGCGGACTCGCTGACCGGCCTGTCCACCGACGCCCAGGCGCTCGACGCGGCACAGCGGGCCAGCAACGCCGCGGGCCAGGCGCTGACCTTTGCGCGGCGACAGCTGGCGCTGGGCGATGTGGGGACGCTGCAGCTGCTCAACGCCACCGCCACGGATGCGCAGGCGCGGTCGCAGTTGATCCAGGCCAAGGCGGCCCGGATGACCGACACGGTCGCACTGTTCCAGGCCGCCGGGGGGCCGGTTACGGGGTCTTGAGGATTGCGGGGGTGGGCTGATATGGCTCATCCCCGCCCCCCGCTCAGCCTGAGCAAAGTCGAAGGCCACGCCTATCCTCCCCGGTACGGGGAGGGGGACCATCCGAAGGATGGTGGAGGGGGTTATCCGCCACGTACCACCTGTGAGGAAGCCCCCCTCCGTCAGGCCTGCGGCCTGCCACCTCCCCGGCACGGGGAGGATCATCAGAAAAGGGGAGAGCCTCAGCCCTCCCCCCAATCAGAACAACCGGGTAAGCAGGTAGAACCCTGCCCCCATCACGGCGGAGGCCGGGATGGTGATGATCCAGGCGATCACCACATTGCCTGCCACGCCCCAGCGCACCGCCGAGGCGCGCCGCGCGACGCCCGCGCCGATGATCGAGCCGGTGATGGTGTGCGTCGTCGACACCGGGATGCCCAGGGCCGAGGCACAGAAGATCACGATCGAGCCCGCCGTCGAGGCGCTGAACCCCTGGTGCTGCGACAGCTTGGTGATGCGGCTGCCCATCGTCTCGATGATCTTCCAGCCGCCGGTCATCGTGCCCAGCGCCATCGCGACATAGCAGGAGATGGCGACCCAGTGCGGGACCTCGAACGGGCCGGTCAGGCGGCCGGTCGAATAGAGGAGGACGGTGATGATGCCCATCGTCTTCTGCGCGTCGTTCAGCCCATGGCTGAGCGAATAGGCCGCAGACGAGACGAGGTGCAGCGCACGGAAGCTGCGCTCCGCCTGCCCCGCCGTCGACCGACGCAGTGCCCAGCTGCTCAGCAGCATGACCAGCATCGCCAGCATCATGCCGAGCAGCGGCGACAGCACGATGGCGAGCAGCGTCTTGTTCAGCCCCGCCCACTGGACCGCGCCCATGCCCGCATGGGCGACACCGGCACCGACCAGCCCGCCGACCAGCGCATGGCTGCTCGACGAAGGGATGCCGCGCAGCCAGGTGATGACGTTCCACGCCATCGCCCCGCCCAGCGCGCCGAAGATGACGGCGGGCGTCACCACGTCCTGGGCGATCAGGCCCTTGCCGACCGTCTCCGCCACCTTGTGCAGGCTGGGGAAGGCGACGGTCAGGAAATAGGCCGCGAAGTTGAAGAAGGCCGCGAACACCACCGCCGCGACCGGTGACAGCAGCCGGGTCGCGACCACCGTGGCGATCGAGTTGGCCGCGTCATGCAGGCCGTTGAGATAATCGAACGCCAGCGCGACCAGGATCAGGCCGGCCAGCAACGGAAAGGCGAGTTCGTGCATTGCCGCCGCCTCAGGCGTGATCGATGACGATGCCGTCGATCTCGTCGGCGACATCCTCGAACGCGTCGAGGATGCGCTCCAGATGCTTGTACACTTCCTTTTCGATGACGAAGCGCAGCGTGTCGCGCTCGCCGCATTCGTCCAGCGTGCGCTTCAGGCCTGCCGCATGGATCTCGTCGGCACGCCCTTCCAGCCGGACCAGCTCCTCGGTCAGCGCGTGGAGGCGGTCGCCGTTGCGCGCGACGTCGCGCATCAGCGGCATCGCCTCGACGGTCAGCCGGGCCGCCTCGACCGCGACCGCCGCCATCTCGCGCATCTCGGGCGCGAAGTTGGTCAGCCTGTACAGGCCGATCGCGGTGGCCGCCGCGTTCATTTCGTCGATCGTATCGTCCAGCGAGCCGATCAGCGAGGTGATCGAGGCGCGGTCGAACGGCGTCAGGAAGGTCGAGCGGACCGAGGTCAGCACCTGTCGCGTGATCTCGTCGGCGTCATGCTCGCGCGCGGCGACGACGGCGATCTCGTCGGCGGTGTGACCCTGGCTGTCGAACAGCCGAACGGTGGCCTCGGCCCCCGCAAGGATGGTGGCGGCTTGCGCCTCGAACAGCTCGAAGAAATTTCCCGTCTTCGGCAGGAGGCGTTGGAACCAGGCGAACATCAGTCGGTAAACCCCGATAGTGATCCGATAACGTACACGTCTTCAGGCCATGACCGATCGGGCCACGACGAAACGCCGGACCGTCAAAGGGTCAAGAACCGAGGATGGCACGAACGCCGCCCCCCTGACCAGACGCAGGCCCCCCGTCAAGCAAAACCGGGTTACAACTCTGTGACAACAGGGTCCAGAGCGGCCGCGCCAAGGCGGTCGAGCCTTGGCCACGACCGATTGCAAATTCATTGGCCATTGTGGTTTTTCCGCATCACCTCTGTCACGCGAGCGCCATAATGCGCCTCTAACGGCCCGCCCTACCGGGAGAATCTAACCAGTCGGGCGGCGTGAACCGCCCGCCGGAGCGTGGGGACTATATGAAATCGGTTATCAAGACCGCGGCGCTGCTGGGCGCTGCGTGGGGAACGCTGGCGACCGCGCCTGCGATGGCACAGACGGCCGCCGATCAGGGCAATGCCCAGAATGGGGCCACCACCGCCGCGACCGACGAGCAGCAGGGTCTGGGCGACGTCGTCGTCACCGCCGAGCGCCGTTCGGAAAGCCTGAACCGCGTGCCGGTGTCGGTCGGCGTGGTCAGCGGGTCGAACCTGCGCACCTTCCAGCAGGGCGGTGAGGACATCCTGGCGCTGTCGGGCCGCGTGCCCGGCCTGTATGCCGAGACGACCACCGGCCGCATCTTCCCGCGCTTCTACATTCGCGGCCTCGGCAATATCGACTTCTATCTGGGCGCGTCGCAGCCCGTGTCGATCATCCAGGACGATGTGGTCCTGGAGCATGTCGTGCTGAAGTCGAACCCGATCTTCGACGTCGACCAGGTCGAAGTGCTGCGCGGGCCGCAGGGTTCGCTGTTCGGTCGCAACACGACCGCGGGCATCATCAAGTTCGACACGATCAAGCCGACCCAGACCTTCCAGAGCCGCGCCACCGCCTCGATCGGCAGCTACAACACGATCAGCATGGACGCCGGTGTCGGCGGCCCGCTGATCCGCGACGTGCTGGCCTTCCGCCTGTCGGCGCTGGTCCAGCATCGCGACAACTGGGTCGACAACACCTATGCGGGCACCAGCCTGGACGGCACGCTGACCCCGAAGAACAATGCCATGGGCGGCTTCACCGAGCGCGACGTCCGCCTCCAGCTGCTGCTGACGCCGACCGACACGCTGTCGTTCAACCTTTCGGGCCATGCCCGCTGGTATGACGGCACCTCGACGCTGTTCCATCGGGCTGCCCTGAAGAAGGGTTCGCGCGACGTGTCGGCGGAACCGCGCGACCGTGTCGCCTATGACGAGGGTCAGAACAACCCGCAGTCCTACGACACGCAAGGCACCTCGCTGCGCGCCGCCTGGGACATGGGTGGGGCCGAGCTGACATCGATCACCGCCTATGAGACCACGGCGGGCTTCAGCAAGGGCGACACCGACGGTGGCGCGGCCGCGAACTTCCCTGTGGGTGGCCAGCCCAACGGCTATGGCCTGAGCCTGGGCCAGGTGCGCGGTCTTGACCAGTGGACGCAGGAAGTCCGCCTCGCCTCGACCGGCAGCGGTGCGTTCAAATGGCAGGTCGGCGGCATCTATTTCGACAGCCGCGACATCACCGACTTCTATCAGCGCCGCTTTTTCCTGCTGCCCGCCTACAACCCGGCCGCGCCCGGCAATCCGAACACCAACAACCCGGACAACTGGGTCCGCCTGCACAACGTCAACACCTCATGGGGCGTGTTCGGGCAGGTCAGCTATCAGGCGACCGACCGCCTGACCCTGACCGCCGGTGGCCGGATCAGCGAGGACACCAAGCGCACCCAGCTGCTGAAGGCACCGGGCCGTCCCGACGGTGGTGTACGCTATACCGGTCGTCGCGACGTGCGCCTGTCGGACACCCAGCCCAGCTGGGACCTGTCGGCCATGTATGAGGTCAATCCGAACCTGAACGTCTATGTCCGCGCGGCGCAGGGCTTCCGTGGCCCGACCATCCAGGGTCGCTCGGCGGTGTTCAACTCGGACTTCTCGACCGCCGGTTCGGAAACGAACCTGTCGTTCGAGACCGGCTTCAAGTCGAAGCTGTTCGACAACACGCTGCGCCTGAACGCGGCGGCCTTTGCCTATCGCGTCAAGAACATCCAGCTGAACGGCAATGACTCGGACGGCAACGGCGTACTGCTCAATGCCGACAAGGCGGTGGCGTACGGCCTGGAAGCCGATGCCCAGTGGCTGCCGGTGCGCAACCTGGCGCTGTCGGCGGGCGTCAGCCTGCTGCACTCGGAGATCCGCGACCGCAACGTCAGCGTCCAGACCTGCGGCCTGAACGGCGTGATGGTCTGCACCGTGCTGAACGGCCCGGTGACGACCCGCACGATCTTCGGCTCGAAGGCGTTCTTCGTGCCGATCAACGGCAACCCGCTGCCCAACGCGCCGGAATATAACGTCAACCTGGCGGCCAAGTACGACATGCCGCTGGCCGATGGCGGCAAGGCGTTCATCTCGACCGACTGGAACCTGCAGGGCTATACCAACTTCGTCCTGTACCGGACCAAGGAGTTCACCTCGAACGGCAATTTCGAGGGCGGCCTGAGCATCGGCTATGCCGCGCCGAACGACGACTGGAGCCTGTCGGTCTTCGCCCGCAACATCACGAACGAGAAGAACCTCAAGGGCGTGATCGAGAACTATATGGCGGCCGTGTTTAACGAACCGCGCATCATCGGCGTGTCGTTCACCGGCAAGTATCGCTGATCGGCTCGACCGCGTGACGGAAAGGCCCGCCCCTCAGGCCGAGGGGCGGGCCTTTTGTTATCCCCCCTCCGTTCAGCCTGAGCGACGTCGAAGGCCATGGGCAGACATTGGCCAAGCCGCCCGGTTAACCCGTGCGCTTCGACTACGCTCAGCGCGAACGGACGGGGTGGGGTCGATCCCACCCCCGTTCAGCCTGAGCGTAGTCGAAGGCCACGCCCTACCCCCGCCGCAAAATCCGCAATCGCCCGGCCGTCACCGGCTTTGCCCTCGCCCGCGCATGGCGCTCGGCATGGGCGAGCAGCATGTCCAGATCCTCGCGCGCAATGTCGAAGCTCTCATGCATGTCCGCCAGCGCGGCATCGACATCCTCGGCCCGGATGCGCGAGGCGTCGCCGACCGGCGGGGCGAGCGCGGGTTCGTGCGGATAGCTGCGCCCCGTCGCCCGGTGGAAGAACATGCCCAGCGCCACCAGCGCGATCGAGTTGATCGCGACCGGCGCAAAGGCGAAGGAAAAGCCCGCCGCATGGATCCCCTGGCTGCCGATCACCGCTGTCAGCGCCGCCGCGCCGCCCGGTGGATGCAGGCAGCGCGCCAATGACATGACCAGGATCGCCCCCCCGACCGCGCACCCGGCCGCCAGGGGCAGCGACGGGATCGCCTGGAACATCGCCACCCCGACCAGCGTCGACAGGACATTGCCGCCGACCACCGACCAGGGCTGGGCCAGCGGGCTGGCGGGCACGGCGAAGACCAGCACCGCCGAGGCCCCGAGCGGTGCGACGATGATCGGCAGGTCGGAACCGAACATGGGCAGGCCGCCGCACACGATGATGGTCAGCGCGATGCCGATGACCGCCCCGGTACAGGCGAGCAGACGGCCGGACAGCGTGGCTCCGGCGAGCAGGGGTTGGAAGAAGCGCATGGTGGCCTATGGGGTTTGGCGTTGGATAAGCCCCTCCTCCCGGCAGGGGAGTTTCAGGTCGGTCATGCCCCCGGCATGACCTAAACGATGCGGGGCATCGTTTACCTGAAACTGGTTTGGGGTGGGGGCTGCGCCGCAAGCGACGGTCTCGGTGAGACACCTTGCCCTCCCCCCGGCCCCCTCCCGCCTGCGGGAGGGGGTGCGTTTTCTGGCAGGGTTTTGCCCCCTCGATCCTCGGCCAGGAACACCACGCCCGGAATGGCGATGCTGCGGCCGGACGAGGTAAGGCGACCGTCCGGGGCGACGCGGAACGCCACGACCGTCCCCGAGCGCTCGTTCGCCACCAGCATCTCCCCCCGCCCCTCGCGCAGCAGGAAGAAGCGCGGCCAGTCGCCGCCGGTCGGGACATGCTGCACCACCCGGGGCTCGCCCCTGGCATCGAGCGCGAAGACCGTGATGCTGTTCGCGCCGCGATTGGAGACATAGAGCGTCCGCCCCGCCCGATCGATCGCGATATGCGCGGCATAGGACGGCCCCGTCGTCCCCTCGGGGAGCAGCGCGTGTTCGCCCGCATCACGAAAACGCCCATCGGGCAGCGCATCGAGGACGAACAGCTTCGGCGTCAATTCGCAGGCGAGATAGGCGCGCGGCAGGGTCGGGTGGCGGACCATGTGGCGCGGCCCCGCCCCCGCCGGAGCGGACCAGGCCAACACCGGCTCGGCGAGCGTGCGCGCCACCGGATCGAAGCGATAGGCGAAGATCGCATCCGCCCCCAGATCGACCGCATGGAGCCAGCGCCGGTCGGGGCTGAACCCCACCCAATGCGCGTGCGGCCCGGCCTGACGCTCGGTGTTGGGGCCGTGACCGCGATGCTGGAACAGTTGCGCCGCGCCGGTCGCGCCCGTGCGCCGATCCAGCCGATAGAAGGCGACCGAACCGCTGTAATAATTGGCGACGGCCAGACAGGCCGATGCATGGTCGATCGCGACATGACATGGGTCCGCCCCGCCGGTCGAGGCACCGCCCCGCGCGGTCCAGTCCGGGGCATAGCCGGTCACGCGCCCCTCGGCCTGTTCGCGCAGCAGATAGACGGTGCCGTTCGGACCGCCACCCACACCGTAGGAAGCATTGATGATTCCCGCCACCGGCTGGCCTACGCGCCCGTCGACGATGGGATACAAACCCTTGCCACCCTCATTGGCATAAGTGCCCGCGATCAGTCGGTCCCGCGCCGACACGCGCGCGAACAGCGGCTCGCCCACGACGCCCAGTCCCGTGGCCGCGATCGCGCCCGCTATCACCTCACGCCGTGTCGTCGTCATGCCGCCTCTCCGTTCGGCGGTCTTCAAACGCCAAAGGGGGCAGGAAGGCAATCGCCTTCCCGCCCCCCGGCGCCTGCGATGCGATCAGCCGATCAGATCGCGACCACGCCGCCGTCATTCTTGGTGATGACGATGGTGGCCGAGCGCGGACGGATCGTCGCCGAGGCCGAACCGCCCTGGCTGTCCGGCCAGTTGCTGGTCGGGGCCGCCGGGCTGCTGGCGTCCTCGCCCGGATGCTGGATGTTGACGAACACCGACGTGCCGTCCGGCGTCGAGTGGATACCGGTGATCTCGCACTGCTTCGGACCGACTAGGAAGCGCTTCAGCGTCACGCCCGGCGCCTTGCCGATGCGGGTGGTGACGGTCGCGCTCGCCCCGCCCGCGCTGCTCGTCACCGAGCGGGTGCCGCCATCGCCGACCCGGCCCGGGATCGCGGCCAGCATCATGCAGTTGGTGACGTCGGTGAAGGCGCCGTCATCGGTCTGGATCCACATCACCGGCGTCTGCTGCCCTGCGACATTGCTCGGCAGGCTGAACCACAGGCCATCGGGCGACGAGAAGTCGTTCGTCGCATCCAGGCCCGACAGGTTGATGTTGGTCGGGTCCAGGTCCGCGCCCGCCCCGAAGGCATAGACGTCCCAGGTGAAGCTGGTCGCCTCGGTCGTGTCGTTCGTCTCGCGGATACGGATGATATGGCCGTTGCGGTTGCCGACCGAGGTCGATGGCGCATCGACATAGGCGCGCGGGTTGGCCGCATCGACGCCGGTCAAGCTGCCCGAGGCGACCGGGCGGCGCGAGGCGTTGTTGGTCAGCGTGCAATACATCTCGCCGGTCGCCGGGTTGACGGCGGTCCATTCCGGCCGGTCCATCTTCGTCGCGCCCAGCACGTCGCCCGCCAGACGGGTGTTGATCAGGACATCGGCCTGGTCGGCGAAGGGATAGATGCTGTTCGACGAATTCAGCCCGTTCTGCCCGAAGACCAGCGGCATCCACAGGCCGGTGCCGTCCGCATTGAACCTGGCGACATAGAGCGTGCCATTGTCCAGATACTTGTCGCCCACCGCCAGACGATCGCTGGCGCTGGCGTCCGAGGCATTCCACGGCGTCGCCGAGACGAACTTGTAGATATATTCGTTCTGCGCATCGTCGCCCATGTAGAAGGCGGGGCGGACCCCGGCGATCATCCGGCCGCTCTGGCAGCCTTCATGGTTCATGCGGCCGAGCGCGGTGCGCTTGCGCGGGGTCGAGTTCGGGTTGAACGGATCGATCTCGACCACCCAGCCGAACTGGAACGGCTCGTGCCGGAAGTCGGCGGTGCCATCGGCGGCCAGCGCGGCGTTCGCGGTCGCGTTCCAGCGGCGGAAGATCGTGCTCGACGCGTCCGACGGCGTGACCGTGGTCCAGCCATAATTGCCCGAGCGCCCCTCGCTGATGCCATAGCGCGCCAGCGAGACGTTCTGCCGGGCCGTGGTCGCGGTCCGCACCGCCGCGTCACCGGCGGTCCGGCGGAAATAACCCGCCCAATTCTCTTCGTTGGTCAGGTACGTGTTCCACGCCATCGTGCCGTTGGCGCAGTTGTTGATCGTGCCGCGGCCCATGGTGCCGTTGGTCGAATAGGCGGTCTTCAGCCAGGCATTGCCCTTCACCGGGCCGCTGAACGCCATCGGGGTATTGGGCGTGATGCGGCGGTTCAGCGACGAGCTCTGGACATAGGTCCAGGCGCCGTTCGTGCGGGCGACCTCGACCACCGAGACGCCGTGGCACTCGATCTCCTTGATCGCTTCCGCCTCGGGACGCGGGGCGGGCGTCGGGCCGTTGGCATGGAGATAAAGCTGGGTGATGTTCTCGTGGTTGAGGACCAGAAGCCCCCGCGTGCTGCTGTTCGGGTCCGGATTGGCGCCCGACGAGGACAGGCCGAAATAGCTCATCCCGTCATGATGGTCGCCCGCGCGCTGCGCGAAATTGGTGTCGGTGCCGTTATTGCCAAATGCCGGGACGGCGCTGCTGATCGGATCGCCCAGGCGATAGAGCACGGTCACGCTATAGCCCGAGGGCACCGTCACCACATCGGCCAGGCTGTGCGGCACGGCGGTGAAGTCGAGCGTGATCGGCGTCACGGTGACCGTCACCGTGTTGTTGGTGACCAGACCGTCGCGGCTGGTGATCTCCAGCTTGAACGCCAGCTGCGTCGCGGTCGCCACGGCGGGTGCGCGGAACGAGGCGACCAGCTGGTTGGCGCCCGTCAGCGTGACCGACGGACCCCCCGTCTGGCTCCAGTTCACATTGGCGACCTGGCCGCTGCCGACCGTGCCGGTCAGCGTGACGGGGCGGCCCGCCGCGACGCTGGCGGTGCTGCCCGCCGCGGTGGCGGTGACCGCCTGCGGGTTCTCGTCGTCGCAACCGGCCAGCAGCGCCCCGCCGAACAGCGCGGTGGTCATCGCCGATACGCCGTGGCGCAGCGTCTGGCGGCGCGACAGGCGGGTGGCGATCAGGTCGCTCATATGCGCATTCGCAGAGCGGTTGGTGTCGATGTCGCCATCATCATAGGCGACCATGGTGTTGATATCCGACATGGAATTTCCCCCGATACCGCGCGGGAAGCGTTGCGGTAGACAGGGGGGCTTTGCCGCCCGACCAAGTCATCCACGCTTCATTTCCGCGTCATGTCGGTGACCGATGCGTGACTGGGACATGACAAGATCGTCATGCGATGGGATCGCTTGACTCCCCGGCGTGATCCCCGTAAGGGCAGCCCCGCATCCGGATGGGCTTGCCCGTTCGGATTCCGTCCAAGACAGCAGGTGCCGGGGAATATGCCCTGGCTTAATCTCCTGCCGAGACGGGGAAAAGGATTTTGCCGGTCGTACCACTCGCTGGTCCCGCCCGGTCTGCCCCGCGTTTCTCACGCGTCGGTTGCCCATTCCCCATCGCTGGACACCCCGAGGGGTGGCTTCACCCCCCGGTCAAGCAACCGGGATGGTCGTTCGCGGCCGTTCCAACCATGGAGAATGGCATGGATCGCGATCAAAAGAGCCAGGCCGTCGCCGAACTGAACCGCAACTTCAACGAGGTTGGCGTGGTGGTCATCACCCGCAACCACGGCATGACCGTCGCCCAGTCGACGGCCCTGCGCACGAAGATGCGGGAAGCCGGCGCGACCTACAAGGTCTCGAAGAACCGGCTTGCCAAGATCGCAGCCCAGGGCACCGACTATGCCGGTGTCGCTGACATGCTGACGGGTCCCGTCGGCATTGCCAGCTCGATCGATCCCGTGGCCGCCGCCAAGGTGGCCGTGGACTTCGCCAAGACGACCGACAAGTTCGAGATCGTCGGCGGATCGATGGGTGCGAACGTCCTTGATGTCGCAGGCGTGCAGGCGCTGGCGACTCTGCCCTCGCTGGACGAGCTCCGGGCGAAGATTGTCGGCCTCATCGTGGCACCCGCCACGAAGCTGGCAACCATCACCCAGGCTCCCGCGGCGCAGATCGCCCGCGTCCTCGCGGCTTATGCCGACAAGGACAAGGAAGCCGCCTGATCTTCGGGCGTACACGATTGAACTGACACACTCGGGCCATTTTAGACGGCCCGTATTGGAGATAAGACCATGGCAGACCTGAACGCGCTGGTTGACCAGCTGAGCGAGCTGACCGTCCTCGAGGCCGCTGAGCTCTCGAAGATGCTCGAAGAGAAGTGGGGCGTCTCGGCCGCCGCTGCTGTTGCAGCTGCGCCTGCCGCTGGCGGCGCTGCCGCTCCGGCCGCTGAAGAGAAGACCGAATTCGACGTGATCCTCACCGGCGACGGTGGCAAGAAGATCAACGTCATCAAGGAAGTCCGCGCGATCACCGGCCTGGGCCTGACCGAAGCCAAGGCGCTGGTCGAAGGCGCTCCGAAGCCCGTCAAGGAAGGCATTGCCAAGGACGAGGCCGAGAAGATCAAGAAGCAGCTCGAAGAAGCCGGCGCGACCGTCGAGCTCAAGTAATCGGACTGCGGCTGGGCAACCGGCCGCACCCGTTCGCTTGGCGAGCTAAAGTTAAGGGCGGCCCTTTCGGGGGTCGCCCTTTTCTGTTGGGCGAGCGTCTTCAGGTCGGGACGACGGCCAGCCACCGGATTGACTCCGGCGATCACTATGCCGAGGAGGTAGAGGCCTATCGCTCCGACTGGGGCGCCGCACTCGCCGAATCCTCGGAGCAAGCCTATGGACGGCGGTACGTCGCCTATTGGGAAACCCGCAACCTGCGTATGGTGGCGAACATACGCGAGGTGCTGGGCCGCGCGCCTGGGACGCGGCTGATCGCGATCGTCGGTGCGTCGCACAAACCCTATTACGAGGCCTATCTGAACCAGATGCGCGACGCGACGCTGATTAATATCGCTCCCCTGCTGCGATAGGCACTACCCGGGCTGATCCTGGAGCCGTGCCCAGGGCTGCACCCGCCGCACGTCGAGGCCACAGACGCCACGAAGCCCATGTCGCCGCGCATAGGTCGCCACCCGCCCATCATAGTCCGCCGCCAGCGGATCGCCGAAGTGCCAGTCGGGCGGGTTGAAGGTCGAGAAGCCGTTGATCGTCGGCACCCGCCACAACTCGGCCAGGAACATGCCGTCGACATTGTGCGGATAGAGCTTGTGCAACTCCTCGCTGATATAGAGCGGCTCGGTCACCCGCGACGCGGTGACGTAGAATACGCGACAGTCGCGCGGCGGCCGCGGAATCGCGAACAGGGCGGCGCGCTGCTCGGCGCGGCTGAGCTGGGCGGGCGTCTCGGCGCTCAGATTCTCGGCGACCAACAGCGCGACGATCGCCGCCACCCAGGCCGGACGCTTCTCCCGCAACCGCGCCGCCTGCGCCCTCCAGCCCGCCACGATGATGAGCAGGAACGGCAGGGTCAGCCACAGCTGGTAACGCGACACGGTGCGCAACCCCTTGGCCCCCGGCACCAGTTCGAACACGAGCAGCCAGGGCGAGGCATACCAGAATTGCAGCGTCAGGACCCAGGCGACCATCATGGCCAGGGTGAAGGCGCGCAACGTTACCGGCGCCTCGGCTTGCCCCACCTCTCTCCGCACGACGATCCGCCAGGCCGCAACCAGCAGCAGCGCGACCATCAACAGCGGAAATCCCGCCTCATGCTCGCCGCCCAGCACCCGGCGCGGCAGGTCGGGATCGTCGGGCAGCAGATGATGGACCAGCGCGTGAAGCGGCGTGAACAGCCAGCCCCATATGTAATTGCCCGGCCCCACATTCACCATGTCGATGACCGGCGTGACGAGATAGCCCAGCATGTCCTCCAGCCCCTCGCCTCCCGTCTCGCGCATCTTGGGCAGGTAGACGATCAGGAAGGGCAGGATCAAAACGGCAAAGGCCGCGACGCCGACCGCGATCGTCCCGGCATGGCGGCGAACCAGCGCAAAGGCGGCGGCGGGCCGCGCCTGACCGGTCATCACGCCCCAGCACAGCAGGAACAGGCAGGCCGAGAAGATGGTGAACCAGGCCATGTAATAAGAGGTCATCAGCCACGCCGCCATCAGCGCGGCCAGGCCCACCGCCCGCACCCGCGCCGCGCCATGCCGCCCCACTCCCTCGGCCCGGACGCATGTAATCGCCAGCATCATCGCAAGGGGAAGTAGCGCGACACTCTGCAACTGGGCATGGACCGCCTGCAGATGGATGTTGCTGGCGATCGTCCAGAGCAGCGCGACCAAGACCGCCGCCCCCCGCCCCCAGCACAGGGTGCGCGCCACCAGGGCATAAGCGGCGAAAAAGCCGATCGTCTTGAACGTCAGGATATTGAGCGTGTCGGCATGGAACGGATCGGCGACCAGCCGCCACAGGCTGTAGACGATGCCATAGAGGAAATAGCCGTCATTATAGCCCAGCGTGCCGCCATAAGGGTGGAAGTAGAAGCCGCTGTTCCATGACGACACCCCCGACCAGACGTTGCGCCAATGTTCGAGGATGGTCATCTCGATCAGCGCATCGCCGCGCTCGCCGAATCCCAGATCGAACCCGCTGGCGATCGGCATGCGGAAGAAGATTAGCATCGCCACCAGCCAGGCCGTCAGGACGACGAAAATGTCATTCCAGGCAATCCTGCGGCGACCGTGAATGGGATCTGAAATCATGGCGCTCGCCTATGTCGCCAATACGCCTCTGTCGAGCAGCAATCAGGTCGCCGGATTTGGCTATTTGCGCATTTTTGCAAATAAAAGAATGGGTAAAACAGGAAATCAGCCGAACATTAGGCGCCACATTGCAACATCGAACACCAGAATATCGCTACCTCACTTCGCGTCGCCAATGACTGGACTTCAGCGCACCGACCCTCATCGGGGTGCGACGGCGGTGGATAAGCATTTGATCTACAATGGGAAGACGGATCCTCTGCTACTTTATCCCAATGGCATCGGCGGCCAGGAGGCGTTCGTGATCCTCGCTGCGCTCTCCAGCCATGGCCATCTGGCGGCGATCGATATCGTCCCGATCTGGTCGAGAGGATATTCCCGAAGGATGGAGAGGCGGGTCGGGAACGGCCCGTCTTTGCCGTTGAGGGATGTGGGACTCGGGTGGCAAGGCCATCATGCGAGGATCGTTCGTTCAGCCGATTGCGTTTCCGCTCATTGGAGCATGATGACATAGGATCGAACCGAGCCTAGAGTCGAAAACGATCAACTCTGCTCACCCCTCCCCTTCAGGGGAGGGACCGGGGGTGGGGCGCTTCCGCAAGCGAAACGCCCATGGCGATGCCCCACCCCAACCCCTCCCCTGAAGGGGAGGGGCTAAAACCGTGCAATGCTGATCGCTTTCAACTCTAGCCCCCCTTTAGGGGAGCGGTTGAGGTGGGGCATCGTCACAGGCCCGGCGTTTGCCGAAACGCCTCACCTCCTGCCCCTCCGCTGAAGGGGCGGGGGGAAGCGCGGACGGAGGGGTGTCCCGCTATCGAAAGCTGCCCCCCCTCTGCCAGCGTCGCTGTTCTCCCTCGCCTTGCACTGGGGAATGGGGAGACCGCCATCACCGCTCATAGCAAAACCGCCCCGACCAGGAGCGGTCGAGGCGGCTGCAATGCGTTCGAATCTCGGGCTAATTCCGGCGCCGTCTTACTCCGCCGCCTCGACCACCGCATTGGCGTCCGACTGGCTGTATACCCGGTCGAGATAGTGGTTGGCGATGATGTAATGCGCTCGAACGGCAGCA